>Ga0256404_1001421_pt1 | contig 57935 bp, 50 predicted proteins | sample RumenRJG_01DNA_FD_185990 | JGI IMG/M metagenome (GOLD analysis project Ga0256404, IMG submission 185990) | Bovine rumen microbial communities from Lethbridge, Alberta, Canada - RJG_01 | ecosystem: Host-associated > Mammals > Digestive system > Stomach > Rumen | place: Canada: Alberta | collected... | reverse complement strand
CCTCCAGAGAAATTATATCATAACTGGGAATAACTGGGAACACAGAATATATAAACTGTTGACAATAAAAAAGGCGATATCATCGCCAAAATCCGAATCCTATTGATTATCTGGTATTAAACTCAGGGGTGTCTGCGCGGCGATTCTGCGCTGTCCGGGATCGTTCTGATATGGAAGCAGGGAAAACCAGAATATTGTGATGAAACTTTTCTGTTTTTTCTGTTGTTTTCCGAATTCCGTTATGATAATATACATGAGCAGTCGCTCTGGCGAGTTGGTGAAGCGGCTTAACACACCGCCCTTTCACGGCGGCATTCACGGGTCCGAATCCCGTACTCGTCACCATATGGTTTTAGGGGTGTCGTACAATGGTAGTACATCGGTCTCCAAAACCGCTAATGGGAGTTCGATTCTCTCCACCCCTGCCTTAACTGGAAAAGTCGAACACGATTCAGCGAATGATGTGCGGCTTTCCCCAGATAACACTGTGCCTCGTATGAGGCTTTTTTTTGCGTTCTCAGAAGAAAACAAAGAGGAGGAACCGTATCCCCCGTTCCTCCTCTGTTCGTATTCAGGCTGCTTTCTTCACATCCTTGAACTCAGTGCCATTGGTCAGCACTACAATGACCGTGTCCGGATGGCCGGCTGCCTTGATCTTCTTCCGATCAAACTGGAGCAGTTCCTGACCAGCCTTGACTTTGTCGCCCTGCTTGACGAATGCCTTGAAGCCGTCGCCATTCATATTGACGGTATCCACGCCGACATGGATCAGCACCTCCATACCGGTATCAGATTTGAGACCGACCGCATGATTCGTCGGGAATACCATGACCACTTCGCCGTCAAACGGTGCATAGACCACATCATCACTGACTTCAATTCCGATTGACGGACCCATCGCTTCGCCGGCAAATACTGCATCCGGGATTTCAGATGCCGGAATGATCTTGCCATTGACCGGAGAAAGAACGACACCTGCTTCTGTGGTGATTGCGGTTTCCTTCGGAGCTTCAGCCTTTTCGAACGCTGTCTTTTCAGCCGCTGTGCCTTCTGCTTCGACTGCATCAGCCTCAGCATCTTCTTTCCAGAGGATGTTCGTCAGAACGAATGCCAGGCCTCCGGAAATCGCAAGAAGAATCGTATAGACCAGCGGATTGTTGATCGTGAGATAGCCCGGGATTCCGGTTACGCCATATGCCGTAGCACCGATTCCGGAGAATGCCGCAAACAGCGAGCCGACTGCGCCGGCGATCATAGCCGCGATGAATGGCTTGAAGAGACGCATATTGACACCGAAGATAGCCGGTTCCGTGATTCCTAACGCTGCCGAGAGCGAAGACGGAACTGCAACGGACTTCATCTTTGCATTCCTGGTCTTGAGACCTACTGCCAAGCAGGCACCGAACTGTGCAAAGTTCGCTGCCGAAGCGATCGGCATCCAGGTATTCAGACCGCCGGCTGCCAGCATGCCTGCTTCGATGATGTTATACATATGATGCAGACCCATGACGACCGTCCACGGATACAGCGCACCCATTGCCGCAGCCCCGAACGGATTCTTGACCAGCACCTGTGCACCGGCAAGCACCCAGTTCTCAAGCTGTGCGAAGATCGGGCCGATGACGATGAACGTCAGCAGGGCCGTGACCAGCACGGTGACCAGCGGAACCACGAAGAGGTCGATCATTTCCGGGACCTTCTTATGGAGCCACTGCTCCAGCCTCGACATGAACCATACCGATATGATGACCGGAATGACATGTCCCTGATAGCCTACCTGACGGACTGAGAGGCCGAACAGATTCCAGGTCGGAATCGCGCCTTCATAGCTTGCGACAGCCCACGCATTCACCAGGTTGGAATGAATCATCAATAGACCGATGACCGCACCCAGATACACGTTGCCGCCGAAGACCTTTGCCGCAGATACTGCAACAATAACCGGCAGATATGCGAACGCGGTATTCGCTACCATATCCAGGAAGTTATACCAGTCGCTTGCCGCAAATCCCGGAATCGCCTTGCCGAGTGCTTCAACAAGACCCATCATGAGACCAGAAGCTACGATCGCCGGCAGAATCGGAACGAATACATCGCCCAGTGCTTTCAGCATCTGCTTCCAGACCGGCATCTGCGCTGCCGCAGCTGCCTTCACGTCTTCTTTGGTCGCCGCTGACAGACCCGTGATATCAAGGAACTCGTCATATACCTTATTGACGGTTCCTGTTCCGATGATCAGCTGAAGCTGACCATTGGAAGAGAAGACTCCCTTGACGCCCTCGACATTTTCGAGTGCTTTGACATCAACCTTGCTGTTATCCACAATTGCAAGGCGGAGCCGTGTTGCGCAATGTGCTGCTGAAGCGATGTTGTCTTTTCCGCCCAGATGACTGTAAATCTCTTCCGCGCACTTCCGATAATCCAATGCCATACCCTTTACTATTCTCCCCTCGTTGCTTATAATCCGCTTCCGTCCAGAAGCCCGAGCATCTGAAATCCCTTTTCAAGCCCGTCTTCCTCTACAGAAGGAACTACCACATTGCTGATCTTCTTCAGAGCCTCTGCCCCATTCGCCATGCAGACAGATGTTCCCACCGTCTGAATCATGGTCAGATCATTCATCGAATCGCCGAATCCATACGTATCACTCAGCGGTACCTTCAGTGCTTCTGCGATCTTCCGGATCCCGGCCCCTTTATCAAACGCACGATTGATCAGTTCTCCATTCTGACAGCTCCCATGTGCTCTGACTTCCTGGATCACGAAATCAAATTCATCTCCGAGCATCCGCTTCGGTTCCTCCAGCTGTGATGCATTCTGACACATGATCACAACCTTATATACGGGTGCTCCGTCATATTCTTTCATCGGCCGGATCGAAAGCGACTCTGATAACGCTTTCCGCCACCGTTCGATTTCAGAATTGTCCGCATCCGCATTCTTCAGAAAGTCGCCGAGATTCTCATCTCCATAGGTTGCATTCTTCGCTTCAATCGTGCAGAATACTCCGTTCTTATGAAGTACTTCCAGACTTCTTTTCAGCTGTTCATCTGTCATCGGATGATCATAGATCACCTTGTCTTTCAGCGTGACATAGCCGCCAGCCGAAGCCACCATGCCGTCAAACGGATACTTCAGTAACGGTTTCAGCATGGCATAGTTCCGTCCTGTGCAGAGAAACACCAGATTTCCGAGATCTCTGGTCCTGCGGATTGCCCGCAAGGCACTCTCTGGCGGAACATTGGATCCAGCCGGAGTCAGAGTCCCGTCAATATCCAGGAAGATGAGTTTCATTCGCTTCCCCCTATTCAATTCAGGCAGACACCGAAGCAGTCTGCCGTTTCTGTTTACCATAATTATACGTTAGGAAGAAAGCCCTTACACTCAGAAAAATTGAATTTCGGTACAGAAATTTCTGATGGCGAAACAAATCGTGAAAGAAAGCAGCGGCAGAGAGAGAAAGTTTTCTCCCCCGCCGCTGCTAGTTCAATGCCTTATTCTTTCCTGCGGCGATCCGCTGCCTGCGCAGCAATCAGAGCGATCAGAAGGATCACCATGCACACGACAGCGATGGTCTGGATCGAATTGCTGGAATTCGTTCCCAGAACAACAGAGCCATCCGCATCCGTTACCGGAACCAGCAGGTCTCCATTTCCATCACGGGAACAGAGCACCGGCGACATATCAGCCTGTGAAACTGCATAGACATTCGCTGCACTCTGCAGGGAAGCCGGAAGCTGATCTTTTGCAATCCGCACATAGTACAGATTATCGGAATTCAGAACTGCTGATGAAGCAGAAAGATCAAAGGCGGCAGTATTCTTTTCCTTGATTCCGAGGTCTGAAGAAGTCAGCGCATTGAGCAGACCGCTGTCTGCGGTTTCAGAAGCAGCGGCTTCTGCATCGGCAATCACTGTGATTCTTCCATCACCATAAGGATTGCTGTAAGTATCAGGAACCTGCTCATTCTCCAGCGACTTGAAGAAGCTGCACATCAGCTCTACATCAATGACATTGTCATCTCCGTTCACGATGGCCTCATCATTCTGGAACATCGTCATGCCATCGCCGCACTGCGTGTAGTAGTAATCATTGATCACCAGCAGGTATTCCTTTTCCAGATCCACCGGCTCGCCGCCGATCAGCACATTGCTCACGCGGTAGTCGCCGTTCTCATAGGAACCATCTACTCCTAAGAACATTCCCTGGCTGTCTTCCGAGACTTTGCTTTCTTTCGACAGATCGATCTGATAGCTCAGATTTCCGCCGATCATGAAGCCGCCGCATTCTTCCGGAGACTTCCGTGCCCCCATCTCCAGGCAGTCGACAATCTGCTGTCCGGTTGCCTTGATTTCCGTCACATGGGTATACCATGGGAAGACCGTGAGCACGCTGGTATAAGTCACATCTCCTGACAGGATATCTGCGCGGATTGATCCGCCATTGAGCAGAGACAGATCTGCCGGCTCAAACCCATCCAGATTGCTGGATGCCCAGACATAGCCATCGGTCAGGAAGTCTGCCATATTGCAGTCACGGGTTCTGACCAGCCGCACGCTGCTGTCCGATGGATCATAGATCTTCAGATCATAATCCGTATGTCCGACCACTTCCGCCAGATATGCATACTGATCTTCTACTGCAGAGACTTCCGAAGCCATGTTCTGATAAGCTTCGCTGCTCTTCTCCTCATCCGTGATCGTATCAATCAGATGGCTCTCTGCTGCACTGATCTTTCCATCCGCAACCGTCAGCTTCAGGCAGCCGATATTCTCCAGCTTGGTGCCGGTGCTGGTCAGAAGAACTTCCTCGCCATCTTTGTTCTCAATCTGTTCGCCTGCAATGACGGAATGCGCATGACCGTCCAGGAACACATCGATTCCATCTGTATTCTCGATAATTTCCGGACTGGACCAGCCATCCGTGACACCCTCATCGCCGATATGCCCCATGACGATGACATAATCCGCTTCGGTTCTTGCCTGATCAACCGTCTTCTGAATATAGGCATAGAAGTCTTCCGGAGTATCCGCATTGAACGTGTACTTATACGTCTGTCCGTCATCTTCCATGAAGTACGTCGGAGTTCCCTTGGAGATCGACTCCGGAGTATCCAGACCGACAAACGCGATCTTCACGTCGCTTCCGTCCACTTCAAAGTCCTTTACTTCATAGCCTTTGCTTAAGACGAAGTTTCCATCCATATCTGTGAAATTTGCACAGATATACTCGAGACCAGGATGATTCTTCACCTCATCCAGGAACGTATCCACGCCGAAATCAAACTCATGATTGCCCGGTACACACAGATCATAGCCAAGCTTCTCCATCAGATCCATGGACGCAGTGCCATCCGACAGCGTGTCGAACACTGCTCCCTGAATGGAATCGCCATTGTCTACCAGAAGAACTCCAGCCGCCTGTGCCTGTGCCTCTGCCCGGACTGCCGCAATGCCGGCATAGCCAAGCGAAGAAGAAGTTCCGGTCAGACCGGCATTGTCCGAAATTCCTCCATGCACATCATTCGTGTAAAGCACGATGATGTCAGAAGAACCGGCACCGATGTCCCCGAAGGTCGTACCTGCCGCCCGCACCGGCTGCAGACATAATCCGAAAGCCGCAGACAGCGCCAGCAGAAAACCAGCAAATCGTTTCATTATCTTTTCCTCCCATACAGAAATCACTGCAGGCAGAACAGATTTCTTCTCCTTTCTCTATGATGTATGTATTTCTGCACTGCAATTCTGTAAGTTCAGTATAGTTCTTTGTACAGATTTTACAATTGTCCGATCGAGACAGAAAACGCTATCTGTACAGATAGCGCTCAGTTCGTATTCTTCGGTTTGATTCTCAATGGCTTGATCCGCTTCAGCACCAGTCCGGCAATGTATCCGGTCAGAATTCCAGCCGGAATGGATCCTAAGAAAAGATAAGGAAGCAGCACGGCAATTCCTGGCTGCATATAGAACAGCATGACTACGAACACCTGACCGACGGAATGCGCGATCGACATCAGCACCGACGTGAACATCAGCGAGGAATTCAGCCGGTCCAGAAGAATCAGCACCAGGCTCGAAAGCAGCACGCCGCCCGCACTGATCCAGAACGTGCTCCCGAAAATCGTTCCTCTTAACAGATTTCCAATGACTACCCGCATGATGTTGACGATGATCATATCCTTCACGCCAAGCAGGCGGATCGTGATCAGCGCAACAATATTCGCCAGGCCGATTCTCAGCACGCCGATGATCGGTCCGATATAGATGGACTCCACCAGGTTCAGCACGATCGCCATCGCACTGAGCAGAGCCAGATAGGTGAAATGGCGGTTCTTATCGATCGTCATTGTGCAGCCGACTCCTCCGGATAGATGATGATGTTATTCGGCAGGCAGGTGATCGGAATCGGATCATCCACCGATGCCCAGCCCATGCTTGCGCAGATATGGTTCGGGCATTTCTCATTGATGACTCTCCACCTGCCGTCCTTGACTTCCACCTGCAGTCCGCCAGTATCTCCGTCTACGGTATAAATCGCGTCCACATTCGGATCAAATTCCTGAACGATCGTATTTCCGTGCTGGATCGCGACCTTCGTCCCCGATGATTCTGCGGGAGTATTCCGGTTCAGCACGACCAGTGCAATCAGAGCTCCTGCCGCAATCAGGATCAGTATCCACAGTTCTTTTTTCTTCATAGTGAACGCATTATATCATCTCTCCACAAGGGAAACAATGATCGAGCTTCCCCTGAATCAATGCTCGTTTTCTGCCTTCAGAATCGCATCCATGCCCTCTGCATAGCCTGCCCAGCCATGGCCTTTGATCTGGGTGAGGCAATAAGGAGCCTCATAGGAAATATGGCGGAAATCCTCCCGGCTGCTGATATCGGTGATATGAACCTCTACCACCGGAACCGGTGCAATTGCTTTTACCGCATCTGCCAGCGCAATGCTGGTATGCGTATAAGCACCCGGATTGATCACCACTCCGAGCATATCTCTGAAGTATGCTTCCTGGATCCAGTCCACCAGATCTCCCTCATGATTGGACTGGCGGCAGTCTGCTTCAATGCCTCTTTTCCCGGCTTCTTCTTTCAGAAAGGCAACCAGATCCTCATAGCTCCCTTTCCCATACAGATTCTTTTCCCGGATACCGAGCATATTCAGATTCGGCCCATTCAGAACCATGATCTTCTTCATCTGTCAAAGCACTTCCTTCTCTCGGTAGACTGAATCATCTTCTGCTTCATGCCTTCCGTATCTTCCTCATCAATCATCTTCCGGAACGACTGCAGCTCCCTCTCGAACGCATCAATCTCGGCAATCAGATAATCCTTGTTCAGGATGAACAGCTCCGGCCACATATTCTCATTGATCTTCGCAATCCTGGTCAGATCCCGGAACGAGTCTCCGGTATACTGCGCCAGATGCGTACTGTCATTTGCATTCATCAGGCAGACCGCAATCACATGCGTCAGCTGCGACAGATAGCCGATCATCTGATCATGTTCTTCCGGGCTCAGCACCGCAATATGATGGAACTGCAGAATCTCAGCTAGCTGCTTTGCAGTTTCGATTGCCGATTCCGTATTCTCCTTCGTCGGCACAATCAGGAAATTTGCCTGACGGAAGCGGTTCGCATCACTGTACGCAATTCCTCTGAACTCTCTTCCGGCCATCGGATGGCAGGCGATATACTCCACATCCTTCCGGAGAATCCGATTCACTGCTTCGATGACCTTTCTCTTGACGCCAGTCACATCCGTGATCAGACAACCCGGCTTCAGTTCCTGCTGGTGCTCTTTGATCCACGAAACAAACACATGCGGATAAAGCGCAAAGATCACCAGATCACTTTCCCGTACCAGCGAAGGATCCGTGCTTCCTTCCTCAATCCATTCTTTCTTTCTTGCATACGCAACGGCTTCAGGGTCTGCATCAATGCCTCTCACCCTGTAACCCTCTCTGGCCAGACCTTCCGCGTAGCTGCCGCCCAGCAAACCAAGACCGACAATCGTAATGACCGTATTCTGTGTGATCATAGCTGTTCCACCTTCACGCCAGCTTTCTTCAGATCCTTAAAGAAATCAGGATAGCTCTTGCTGACGGCTTCTGCTCCCTCTATTGTAACCGGAGAATCTGCATTGCATGCAAGAACCGCAAGCGCCATCACGATCCGATGATCATTATGACCATTCAGAACGACACCTCCGGAGATCTTCGTCTTCCCGGAGATCTCAGCAGAGTCTTCCTCACTGTGCATGACTGCTCCGAGCTTCGTCAGTTCTTCTTCCATAGCGTCAATCCGATCGCTTTCCTTGATTCTTAAACGTCCGGCATGAATGAACTTCGTCACTCCTTCTGCCTGCGTCGCTGCGGCAAACAATACCGGTCCGAGATCCGGGCAGTTTTCCAGATCAATCACCGTTCCATGCAGAACAGAAGGTTCAGCGATTACAAGACCATCCATTTCCTTCAGACTTCCGCCCATCTTCCTCAGAATGTCCAGCATCGCATGATCCCCCTGCATGCTCTCCGGATTGATACCATGAATACATACCGGTTTTCCGGAAATCACGCCGAGTGCTTCAAAGAATGCCGCCTGGGAATCATCACCTTCTACCGTGCGCTCTGAAGGACGATAGCGCTGATTTCCGGGAATCCGGATCTCGAGTCCTTCATCATGAATCGTGATTCCGGATCCCTTCAGGATCTGCTCCGTGAGCAGCACATAAGAACGGGACTCATAAGGAGGAATGATCCGGATCACGGAGTCCTTCTCCGCGAGCGGCAGCGTGAACAGCAGGCCGGTGATGAACTGCGAAGAGACATCTCCCTTCAGCACATACTCCCCGCCCGGCACAGGTCCCTGCACCCGCAGGAATTCGTCCTTCTTTTCAAACAGCAGTCCTTTTTCACGGAACAGTTCCTCATAGACGGACTGAGGTCGCTGCATCAGCTTGCCATGCCCGGTGAATGTCACGACCTTTCCGGTCATCGCCGCAAGCGGAATCAGAAACCGCAGCGTGCTGCCCGATTCCCCGCAGTCAAGCACAGATCCCTCATACGAAGACCAGTCTCTGATTCCGGTGATATGAAGTCCGTCTGCCGCTTTCTCAGATCCTGCTCCGAGGGCCTTCAGACACCGCAGCGTCGCTTCGGTATCCTGGTTGTCTGCCACATGATGCAGAACGGAAGTTCCTTCTGCTAATGCAGCAGAGATCAGCACCCGATGCGACAGCGACTTGCTCGCCGGGATTGTCACTTCCCCTTCAGAAGTTCTTCCGGGGAAAATCTTCACTCTCATCGGATGCTTCTCCCGACCGCTTCTGCAACCTTCTTCGCACTAGTTACCAGATGTGCGAACTTTTCCGGTTTCAGAGACTGCGCACCATCCGACATTGCCTGATCCGGATGGTTATGGCACTCGATGATCAGACCGTCGCAGCCTGCCGCAATCGCCGCCAGCGATACCGGCTCGATCAGCTTCCAGTCGCCGGAAGAATGAGATGGATCAATCACGATCGGAAGATGCGTCCTCTCCCGGAGAATCGGCACCACGGCAAGATCCATCGTATTGCGCGTGTACTTCTCATACGTGCGGATGCCGCGCTCGCAGAAGATGACATTCGGGTTGCCGCCGGACATGATGTACTCTGCACTCATGATCCATTCCTCGATCGTTGCCGACATGCCACGCTTCAGCAGCACCGGTTTCTTCGTATGTCCGACTGCCTTGAGCAGATCGAAGTTCTGCATGTTTCTGGCACCGATCTGCAGCACATCCACATATTCGACGAATTCATCGAGCTTATCTGCAGACATGATTTCCGAGACAATCGGCATTCCGTTCTTCTGTCCTGCTTCATAGAGATCCAGGATGCCTTCATGGCCGAGACCCTGGAAGGAATACGGAGACGTACGCGGCTTATAAGCCCCGCCCCTCAGCACTTTCGCTCCTGCTTCATGGACTTCTTCGGCAATCTCTTCGACTTCCTTTTTTCCTTCGACTGCGCATGGTCCTGCCATCAGCACGATCGGCTGTCCGTTTCCGATCCTGATGCCATGGCCCAGATCCACAATCGTATCCTGAGGATGGAACATGCGGTTGGCAAGCTTGTAAGGAGCCTGCACACGCTGCACATTCTCAACCCATTCATTTGCCTGGATCAGACGTTCATCCAGTCTTGTCGTATCTCCGACCAATCCCCATACATTCCAGTTTTCTCCCTGGATGATGCTGACCTGCAGTCCTCTGTCTTCGAACTGCTTATGCAGCTTATCAATTTCTCCCTGCGGTGCGTTCTTCTTCAGGGTGATGATCATAATGTTTCCTCCATTGCCTTTCTGATCTGTTTCAAAGTATCTCCGACCGAGCCTGAATTCTCAATTCTGACATCTGCATAGCGTTCATAATAAGGTCTTCGTTCTTGATAGAGCGACAGAATATGTTCCCGATCGGAAGAAAGCGGGCGATCGCTCGATCCGTACAGCAGATCCACAGGACGGTCCAGCCAGAGAATCAGTCCATTCTCGGCTAATGCCTGCATGTTTTCCCTCCGCTTGATGACTCCGCCTCCGCAGGAGATCACACTCCCCATAGCTTCCTTCAGCGAATAGCAGAGACTGCTTTCGAGATCTCGGAAATACGTCTCTCCGCGTTCCTGGAAGCAGGTGCAGATCTTCATGCCCATCTCTGCTTCAATCACTTCATCCATCTCGATCCGCTTCTTTCCGGTTTCTTCGGCCAGCAGTTCTGCAATCGTCGTCTTGCCGGAAGTCGGCATGCCGATGAGCACGACGCTTCTTCTCTGATCATACAGAGACTTCATGCATGCAAGGATCTCTGCTTCCAGAATATGCTTGTCTGCAAACCAGCGATCAGCAGCTGCCGCCTGGCGGACGAGCATCTCGAATCCCCCGCAGGTCACGCATCCCTTCAGCTTCGCTTCAAACAGGAACTTCGTCCGCAGCGGATTGGCAATCACATCCACGGCATACTTCAGATGGTCAAATACCGAAGGATCCGCCGGCATCAGTTCATCATGCGGCTTCATGCCAAGCGGAGTCGCATTGATCAGGCACGCATACTCCGGGGCATGATCAAGCAGTTCCTGCATCGTGATGGATCCGGGACTGTGCTTGCGGCTCGTCACGCAGAAGTCTGCGCCAAGCTGCTTCAGTGCACACCGGATCGCCTTGGATACTCCCCCATCGCCGATCACGGCAGTCTTTCCGTTCTTCACATCAATGCCATGAGCCATGATCATATCCCGGAAGCCTTCGACATCCGTATTGTGACCGATCAGCCTGCCGTTCTGATTCACGATGGTATTCACTGCTCCGGCTTCCTGTGCAAGCGGATCAAGCTCATCCAGATACGGAATGACTTTCTGTTTGTAAGGGATGGTCACATTCAGACCATCGAATTCTTTCTTTTCCAGAAACGGTCCGAGTTCTTCTTCCTTCAGCTCGATCAGCGAATAGCAGTCCTGCTTCAGAAAGAAGGAATGAATTTCCGGTGACCAGGAATGACCAAGCGGATAACCAATCAGTCCGAGTTTCATCATTCTTCTCCTTTCAGCCACTGCCGGCCATGGGCCGATGCAAGCATATCGGCCAGCGTGATGGCAGTCATTGCATCCACGACCGCTCTTGCCCGATGGATAATTGCCGGATCATGTCTTCCGTGAATCTCGATTTCCGTATTCTCCATCGTTCTGAAATTCACGGTTTCCTGCTTTCTTGCGATCGAAGGCGTCGGCTTGATCACCGTCCGGAAGCGGATCGGCATGCCATTGGTGATACCACCGTTGATACCGCCATTATGGTTGGTCTTCGTCACGACCTTTCCTTCTCTGATCTCAAAGGCATCATTTGCCTGGCTGCCATAGAGTTCTGCAAATCGGAATCCTTCTCCGAATTCCACGCCCTTGACAGCAGGAATGGAGAACATCGCTGCAGACAGATCACTCTCCGCAGAACAAAACTCCGGCTCGCCGATGCCTGCCTCCATGCCGAGGACCACCGTCTCGAGAATGCCGCCGACTGAATCAAGCGACTCTGCAGCCTTGCGGATCTCCTGCTGCATCTTCTCTCCGGTTGCTTCATTCAGTACCGCAAAGGCTCTGCCGTTCAGAAGTTCCATCTGTTCCTTCAGAGATCCTTCTGAAAACGAATCATCTTCAATGCCATGGAGCGAAGCAATATGGGTTGCGATCAGAATGCCGTGACCTGCCAGCATCTGTCTCAGGATCGAGCCCGCTGCCACAATCGGTGCCGTCAGCCTGCCGCTGAAATGACCGCCCCCTCTGGTGTCCTGGAAGCCGTGATAACGCATCTCTGCGGTATAGTCCGCATGTCCCGGACGAGCAAGATTCTCGAGCGCCGAATAGTCTTTCGAACGGACATTCGTATTGGCAATCAGAATTGCCAGCGGTGTTCCTTCCGTAACTCCGTCTTTCACTCCTGAAAGAAACTGCACTTCGTCTGCTTCATGTCTGCCTGTGGAAATCGCACCGACCGCTCTACGCTTGTCCATGTCCTGCTTCAGCTGCTCTTCATCAATGCGGAAGCCGGAAGGAAGTCCATCGATCACGCATCCGATTGCCGGCCCATGTGATTCTCCGAACAGCGTAACGGTCACTTCATTGCCGAATGTATTCTTCATAGTCCGATTCCCTCCCGGATCTCTTCCTGATTCCATTTCTCGAGATGGCCTTTGCCGAGCTCATCGACCTGAACGATCGTGATCGTATCATGATCTGCTTTCTTGTCATTCTGCACGAGCTGACAGATTTCCTCACGATCTGCATCGCAGGACTGCGGCAGATTCAGCCGGGTGAGCACTGCTGATAATCTCTGCTTCAGTTCTGGATTTTTCAGAATCGTCATCATGCCCATGCCGACACATTCCCCATGCAGATAGCGGTTCATCTCGTAGTAGCTTTCATATGCATGTCCGTAGGTATGTCCGAAGTTCAGCAGCATCCGTTCGCCGTTTTCTTCTTCGTCGTGTTCCACGACCTTGCGCTTGACTTCCAGGGAGCGATAGATGATTTCATCGAGGTGATCCATATAATCATCGTGTTCAAACAAAGCAAACAGTCCAGGATCATGCGTCATGCCCATCTTCACTGCTTCGGCCATGCCTTCCGACAGAAGCCGCGGGCTAAGCGACGAAAGTACCTCCGGATCCGCCAGCACCATCGACGGCTGCCAGAATGCACCGACGCAGTTCTTGATGCCCTCGAGATCCACTGCCGTCTTCCCGCCGATCGAGCTGTCAACGATCGACAGCATCGTCGTCGGAATATTCACCCAGCGGATTCCTCTCTTATAGGAAGCCGCGCAGAATCCGGCCAGATCTCCGACTACTCCGCCGCCCAGTGCAATCACGACATCCTTTCTGGACACATTCTCTTCCAGCATCCGGGATAGAATCGCGGACCACTGGGCGATGCTCTTGGACTCCTCGCCATGCGGCACCACGATCATAGGCGATTGCGGATACTGCTGCTGCAGCAGGTTCCGCCATTTCTCCGGAACCCCGGTATCGCTGATCAGCACCGGCTGTCCGCATTCGCCGATCACTTCCTTCGCCCTTGCAAGAACCCCATGTTCCAGAATAATCGGATAATTTCTCTGTCTGGTATGTACTTCAATCTCCATCGTTCGATCTCCCCTGAAAAGAAAAACCACAGGACATTATCCTGTGGCTCAGATCGCTGTGTTCTCTTTACCATTCAGATAATGCCTTCACGCAAAACGGGCCATTATCTGAATGACCCTGACTATCTAAAGGTAAAGTAATAGTAACCGTGCATCGTTCTCATAAATATACCGGGAATATTTTACCTCTCCCGAAGCAGGATGTAAAGAGCTGAAAATCAAATGAAAATTATTTCAATATTGTGAATCTGCTGCCCGGTAGCACCCGAGAATCTTCAGATCCAGACTGTGTTCCTTCAGTTTCAGCAGTGCCGTTTTCACAAACGGATCATTGCGATTGCCCTGGAAATCCAGATAGAACCGGTAATGGAAAGGCTCCGAAGGAATCGGCCGCGACTCCAGCTTCGTCACGTTGATATCCGCATAGCTCAGAATCCCGAGCGCATGATATAGCGCACCCGGCTCATGATTCACCGTCAGGATAATCGAGATTTTCGTGCCATCCTCCGGTTCTTCATGAATCGCGCTCATGAGCAGGAATCTCGTCATGTTCGTATGGCTGTCCTGCACATCTTTCTGCAAGGATACCAGCTGATAGTATTCCGCCGCCCGGCACGAACCAAGGGCAGCCTTGGAATGATCGCCGCACTCTGCCACATGATGAACAGCTGCAGAAGTATCCTGCCAGGCAATTGCCTGAATTCCCGGATGAGCTTCAAAGAACCCGCTGCACTGGCTCAGTGCTTCCGGATGGCTGTATACTTCCCGGATCTCTTCGATCTTCGTTCCCGGAACCGCAATCAGATCCTCTCTGATCGGAACAACGGTCTCTCCGACCGCATGAACGTCATGGCTCTGAAACAAGTCATACGTTCTCGCAATGACGCCGGTCGTCGTATTCTCCACCGGCAGCATCCCGTAGTCGAGCACGCCTTTCTCGCAATCTGCGAGAATCTCCGGGAAGCTGCGGTACCCGCAAAGCTCGATGTCTCTTCCTGCAAAATATTTCATCACAGCGATCTCGCTGAACGTTCCGTGATTCCCCTGATACCCGACTCTGACTGTCATTGTGCATCTCCTGTTTCTGAAGCTGGTATAATTCTAATATGCGCCGCAAGTCCGTTCAAGAATCGATCCTTTCGCTCAGCCGCTGGCTTGTGCCGGTCCTGTTCGTGCTGCCATTTCTGCCGGATCGTTTCATTTCCTTCAACTATACCGGGCTCATCAATGATCTCCGATACCGTTCTCTGTTCTTTCTGTGCGAAGTTCCTTGCGGCATCATCGAATTCCTGCTGCTGTATCAGGCGGGTTCAGGCCTCATTCCTCACTGGGGAAGACAATGTCTCTTTTCTCTCTGCCTGATGGTCCTGATGGTATTCACCCCATATCAGAAAGAGGAGAGCACGCTCTCCTCGCTTCATCTGATGCTGGCATGGTGTTTCATGATCCTGCTGAACTGGATGCTTTATCAGACAGGATGGGATCATCCGAAGATCCGCATGCCTTACCTCATCGGGTCCTTTCTTGCCGCAATGATTTCCCTGACAAGCAATTCCATCTGCGGGCTGGCAGAGGTTATTTATGCATGCATGGTAAATCACTGCCTCAGGATCCTTGTCCTGGAACGAACCTGAATTCAGAACTTCCCGCTTCGGACCGTACTTCCATGAGACGTTCCCGAAGAGTCTGAGTTCCGGGAAGGCTTTTCGATCTTCCGCCGGGATACCGTCGTATTCACAAACTGATCCGACTGTCCTCTGAGCGCCAGACTGCCGGCACAATAAGCAGCTGCTGAACGATTCATGGCAACCGACTTCATGCGTTGCTTCAGGATCAGGCAGACTCCGAGGGAGATTCCTGCAGAAATCGCAAAGATCAGAAGAATTCCTGTCCAGAGCGGACGTTTCACCGGATGATTCTCTGAAGCCAGGCTCAGATAGCGATCGCACTCCGAGAGATAATCATTGAATCCCGATGCCCACTGGTCCTCCTTCAGATCATCCAGAAACTTCGCTTCCAGCTGATCCAGTCCATAGGAGGTAAATGCATAGTCTGCTTTCGGACCATTCGTCAGCAATGCATATTCCCTCTCCTCCATGCTCAGCAGGAGCAGAATTCCATTCCGATCCGTTCCTTCTCCCAGACCATAACGCTCTTGATAGAGCTCATCCGCCATTTCCTCGACTTCGCCGCCTGAAAGGGAAGGCAGCGTCACAATATAAACTCCGAACTGATAGCGTTCCGAGATGTTTCCGGCATAGTCTTCAAGGGAAGCCAGCTGGCTTTCGCTCAGGAGGCCGGCCTCATCGAAGACATGCATGCCTGCAGCCGGAAGCGGCAGAATCAGGAATACGAATCCTGCCAGAATCATCATCAGCATCTTCTTCATCTGCATCGCCTCCTACCTCAGAAACAGCAGCGACAGGATCGCTGTCAGAGAGAATGTCAGTCCTGCAAAGGTTCCCCAGAACTTCGTCGGACTGATCGGAAGATCGCCGACCATCTTTCCCGTCTGGCCATTCATCATGAACAGATAGTCCTTCCCATTCCACTTCGTATTCAGAATCCATACCGGCAGCAGCGCATAATGAACTTTTCCGCGCTGCAGATGGATGGTTTCAGAAATCCGGGAATAGGAAGAATAGCCCGTCACGGTCCGTGCCAGTGCATCGGAAAGCGAATTGGTGCAGCGCTGGTCCGCCCGCTTTTCGCATTCTTCTGCAGGAACATCGAACTTATCGGCAAGATAGCCTGGCAGATAGGCATTCGAGAAAGGCTTCAGATCTTCATAGTGGAACGGCTCCACTGATTCCATGTAGTCATCCTGCATCTTCCTGGATCCATCTGAGGGAATCTTCTCAAACGGCAGACTGCCGCTTCGGAAGACGTCATAATGGTCAGTTTCCGTGATTTCATAATCTCCCTGCGTATAGGTTCTGACCCTTCTGCCTTCATAACGGGCGGAGCCTTCTGCAGTTCCGTCAAAAAGCCAGAATGGCACATAGACTCCCTGCACCTTGCTGATATGGTTCCCAGCCGTGAATGCACCCGGCAGAAAAGGCCTTCCCCGGTAATGCTGGCGCAGAGCATTTTCCGCCTCCTTGCGGGCCATCTTGAATGGAATCACATAGTCCGGCTTCAGTCCTCCCGCAAACTGGCCCGGCACGATCGTCGGATTGCCGCAGTACGGGCAGCAGGAAGCAGCCGTCGTCTCATCTGTGACAAGTTCCGCGCCGCAGGATGGGCAGCTGTATGCACGCATGCCGGATGTCTCCGGCCCCCATTCTGTCATTCCGGAAGTATCCCAGCCTGCACTTTCCATGGCTTCTGCTGCTTTTTCATTCTTTTCCGCATACAATGCCTCTATTTCTGAAGGCTCATATGCACATCCGCAGTAGTCGCACTCCAGCTTTCCGGAAGCACCGCTGTAATGCAGCGGTCCGCCGCAGGCAGGACACTGATAGTTTGTAATCTGTGATGCCACCTGGATCCCTCCTTTCTTACATGCTGCGTTCTGCTCCGCACGCCTCGCAGAATTTTCCCTGGTTGACTTTTCCGCAATACGGACAGGTCCAGGAAGGATTTCCAGCCTCTGGCGCTGAAGAAGGAGCGACCGGCTGAGGAACTGCTGCAGAACTTCCTGGCTGTGTGCTCAATGCCTTCCGGATCTCTTCCGCCATCTCTTCGTAATGGCGATAGCGAGGGCTTTCTGAAAGCACATTTCCGGAAAATCTTCTTCCGTTTTCCTGGAACGTCACTTCCTGCTGATTGAGATCGAACTCCATCTCGCTGAAATACGGATTGCTGACATAAATGGTCATTCTGAAATCATAGCTGTATTCATATCTAGGAGGATTGAAGCTGACGCTCTTGTCTCCTACCTTCCTGAACATCTCCCGCTTTGATTCGTCCACGGAAAGATTTGTTCCGGTCACATCAGACAGATTCAGAATGTCCGGATTATCCTTTTCAAGATCCGCGGCAGAAGTCACTGCAAAGGTCCTCGCCGCAGAATCTATCAGCACTTTCTTTCCTTCTCCGATCACGCGATCCGGATGGAAGTTCCTGACCTTCTCCTTGTTCTGTTCCCGCCATTCCAGCTGCTTTCTGATCTCTTCCACGGTTTCATTCTTCCGATCGCGGAACCATGGCGAAAGCTTTGATGCACAATCCTTGCATAGATTTCCATCCGCAAGTTTCCGGTTTCCGAAAAGTCCGATTTTTTCTCCGCAGATATCGCAGTATTTCTTGTCAAATAATCCCATCGCTATTCTCCCCACTTTCCTTCATAAATTACCGGCTGACTGCTGCCACACGGATATGCTTCAATCGCATCCAGATATCCGTCTGTTTGCGGAATGCTTTCCCGCCGGAACAGAAGCCGGGAATACGGTCCGATTTCTCCATCATCCATGGGCAGAATCTCACAGGTTTCAATCACATACCGGACATTCCAGATCCCGATTTCTTTTCCGTCTTCCATGATCTTCACCGTGTCATCTTCAAAGATCAGCTGATCAGAGGAATCAGAATCCTGCTTCACCCAGGTGTAATCAGGCAAGCTCTGATTCCATTCTTTCACCATTCCCGGCCCATCCAGGATGAATGGCTTTGCGCATCCGGTGCTGGCAGTCAGAAGCAGTCCGGCCAGCATTCCCTTCAGAACGTTCTTGTCAGGTCTTAATGTATGCATTGTTTCAGTCATGAAGCTTGAAACCGCATTCCGGGCAGAACTTCGGCGGGGCAGAAGGATCTTTGATCTTCGCACCGCAGCTCGGGCAATTCGTCAATGCCTCCGGTTTCTTCGTTCCGCACTCCATGCAGAACTTTCCGGTATTCACTGCTCCGCACTGCGGGCATTTCCAGCTATCCTGCAGAACCGGTTTCGGAGTGCCGCATTCCGGGCAGAATTTACCGGAAGCCGTACTGCCGCACTTCGGGCACGTCCAGCTGTCTGAAGACGCTGCTGGCGCAGGTGCTGCCTGCTGCTGTGCAGCGCCCTGCCGGAACAGCTCCGCTGCATTGACTCCTCCGGCTGCTGCAGCCATGTTCACTCCCATGAAGCCCATCGCGGCGCCATTGGCATTTTTCGCCGCATCCTGCATTGCCTGCGCTTGTGCACCGACCAGCGTCGCAGCAGCGAGATTCTGATTCGTATAGGCAGCATTTCTCTGCATCTGCTTGATCATCTGCTCGTCTTCTTCATCTGCCTTAACTGACGAAACCCCGAAGGAAACAATCTCCAGGCCTCGCAGCTGCTTCCACTTCTTCGTCAGCACTTCGTTGAGGGCTTCTGAAAGCTCGGTCGTATGCCCGGGCAGTGCAGAATAGCGGATTCCTTCTTCAGAGATCTTCGCGAAGGCAGGCTGCAATGCGGTCAGCAGTTCGCTCTTCAGCTGTCCGTCAATCTGGTCCCTGGTATAATCCTCGGAAACATTTGCGCAGACATTCGTATAGAACAGGACCGGATCCGCAATCCTGTAGCTGTACTCCCCGAAGCACTTGACCGAGATATCAAGATCAATTCCTGCCCGCTGATCCACCACCCGATACGGAACCGGATTCGGCGTTCCGTATTTATTTCCGGTAATTTCCTTGGTATTGAAGAAATAGATGCGCTGGTCTTTCGGGGCTTCGCCGCCGAACGTGAATCGTCTGCCGATGTTTGCAAAGGTATCCTTGACCGCATTGCCAAGATCACCGGTAAACAGGGAAGGCTCGGTGCCGGAATCGTAGACGAACTCTCCTGGCTGGGCGCAGATTTCCGTAACCTGCCCCTGATCTACCAGCAGCATGCACTGGCCATCCGCCACCGCGATCACGGATCCATTCGTGATGATGTTCTCATTGCCCTTGTAATTTGACGATCTGCCAGACACGCGCTTCTTTCCCTTTGTCACAAGAACATTGTTCGGAAGCGACTCGCAATAGAAATAGTCCTTCCAGGAATCTGCCAGAACTCCGCCTGCTGCGCCGATTGCCGCCTGAATTAATCCCATACCCTTTTCTCCTCTCTTTCTCTTTCGGGTAACACTTAATGATGCACCGGCATGCGTATGCCGGAAAGAATACTGGAATACTCATAGAGGTTCCAGGCATTCCCATTCTGTTTCAGAGTCACCGGACGCGGCGAATCCGCTCCGGCCGTAGCAATGAAGAATTTCCTGTATCCTGCTTCGGCAGGATGCGTATCTTCAGTCAGTTCAATCGCATACGGAACCGCACTGATCTGAATTTTCATGATCTGCCTCCATCCGTGACTACGATTCTTCCTTCCACTTCTGCATTGAGTCCCTGATGCGTCGTCATGTATTCTTCAATGATGTGGTTCAGCGATACCGCCACCAGCCGAGGTTCCATATTCCTGCTTACTTCTTTCAGACTGACTGAGAACACCTGATCGAAATTCCGGAGATGATAGTCCTGCAGACCGATGGAGAATTCATCCTGATCGCGGATTTCTGCTCCATGGAAACGGAACTCCTCCAGAACCCTCTTTCTGCGATCCCATAGAATCCGCATTCCCCGGGAATACTGATAGAATTCCGTATGACCGCTCCATGCTTCATCACGGAAGACATAGGAAACCATCCGCCTCAGCTGTTCTCCTTTTACCTTCAGCATCCACAGGCCGTCGTCAAACGGCGTGTTCTCCTTCATATCCTGAAACGTGACAATCGGTCCGAGCTCTTCTTTGCGAATCGAACCAGAGCCAAGCACCATCAGATCAAAGGAGCTGCCTGCCTGCAGAAGATCTGCATACAGATTTCCGAGCTCGGTCTCCTGATTCCTCGAAGGATGTGTCAGCTTGCGTTCAAACGTCGTGATGACCCTGGAATACTTCGCATCTGTAGCACTCTGATACCGATTCAGAAGTTCCTGCATGGCCTCGTCCGGCACCGCCGTTTCCTCATTGATCGGCACACACTCCCATTTCATGTCAGCAATGCTGTTGGTATCCGTGTCGCAGGTCAGATCGAATCTTCCGATCTGACCAGTGCCATGCCCGGCCTGGGCAATCCAGATTTCATTCACGAGCTCCGGATGTTCCATACTGGTGTGCGAATGCCCGCCGATAATCAGATCCACGCCATACTGCGGATCCAGTCGCTCGGCAAGTTCGCGGTCTTTCTCAATGCCAATGTGCGTGAGCAGCACCGTCAGATCAATATCGACCGTTCGATAGCTGTCCAGAATCAGTTCAATCTCATGGACTGCCTGTTCCACATCCACAAACGTTCCGACCAGCTTATCCTGACGCGTGACCCGGATCACTTCTTCCGTCAGCAATCCGATGAACAGAATCTTCATTCCATTCACTTCCTTGATGAAATAAGGAAGAAACAGTCTGCTGTTGTTCAGCGTTACGTAGAGATTCGCATTGATGATCGGGAAATTGGCACACTTCTCCAGAAACAATAGATGTGACAATCCATAATCTACTTCATGATTGCCGATCGTCATCACATCCGGGTTCAGCTGATTGATCAGATCAATCGTGGAAATGCCCCGGTATTCCTGATCGATGATCGACCCCTGGAACACATCTCCGGCAATTGCATACAGAACGTTCCGATCCCGTTTCCGCGACTCCTTCACATACCCTGAAAGCAATGCCAGTCCGCCCGTCTTTCTGCCATCCCTGATACCTGGAAGGAAGTCGCCGTGCATGTCATTGCTATGAAGAATTGTCAGGTGTTTTGTTTCCATGCCTCTCCTCCCATTCCATACGCTCCATCCGAAATCCGAATCCATTGGTCTGAATCCATGTCATAGTGATAGATCCGCTGCAAGGAATCCGTGCTCACGGCATACCATTCGATGACAGTCCATCTGTCCCTCCTCATTTCGCCGACTGTGACGATCCGGCAGGTCTGCCCATCAATCACTTCCTCCGGCTCAGAAAAATCCACGCTCCTCTGATCGTTCTGCGCAAGCGCATCCCGGAAGGAAGAATCATCCATATCATAAAGGGCATCAAAGAATGCCTGGTCCATCACGGATCCACCTGGCTCTTCAGAATTCCTGGTCAGAAAAAATCCATCATAATCAGCAAGCCCGAACACATCAGGACCGCTGAGGTACGTAAGGAAAATACTGTTCAGATCGCTGCGCTGGAATCCGTATACCGGGGAATCATATCCTGGTTCGTTTTCTTTCGACGAAGCATAGATCAATCCTTCTGTGCTGACTCCGATCCGTTCCAGTCTGCCTTCATGAGAAGATTCCTGGCCATGATTGCTGCAGTGCTCCTGCACGTTCCCATCTTCATCAATGCTCAGCGAACCAGACCATAAATCCCAGGAATCTTCCCAGGTCTCTGCAAGAGAAACCGGAATGCTGAAAGGATGAATCTCATCCGCCAGGTCCACCCGGCTTCCATCCTGTCTGACCCCATAGATTCTTCCGTCATCAGGATCTGCCTCCAGGCTCAGAATGTCATTGTGACCATAGAGCGGTCCGCCGCAGATATAGATCCCATACTTCATGCACCGGAACACATCGACGTATTCCACCGTATGGTCCTTCGTCAATAGAAACAGATACGGGATTCCGGAATCCGGTGCATCCTTCTGAAACACCAGATCGGTATATCTGCCGTAGCACCCCTCAACCTTATACTTCTTGTTGTACTCAAACCTATAGAGGGCCTTTGGCTTTCTGCTTGAGAATTCGGAGGAATACCAGATTTCCACGATTCCATCCGGCCTGCAGGAAGCATGGATAAACCCGGCTTCCGCTTCTTGTGCCTGGCAGACCCAGTCCATATCCGGGAAGCATTCCTGTTCCACCCACATTCCTGCACCAGTGCTGTACACAGGGAGATATGCTCCGATGGTTCCATCTTCATCCAGATAGATCGACAGCAGATAGCGATTCCGGTCATAAGCCATTGCAAGCGTCTCTGCTCTTCTCAGCAGCATCTCGGCAATTCCCTGCTCGCTGTAATCCGGTTCAAACAGCGTGATCTCATCCTGGCAGAGCGCTGCTTCCCGTTCAAGCTCCCGGAAAAAGCGATCGGAAGAAACCCCTGCATACTCATTCAGCACCTCGGATGCGGTCATTTCCTGATCTCTGCTGAAATCGAAGAAATAGCTGTAGTGGCTGATATACCCTTCCCAGTTCTCCTGAATCATGATGAGAGAGAGCAGACTTCCGTACCATCTGCTTTCCCAGTCCAGTGAACAGACATAATCGGAAATATAGCCGGAGAATTCATCTTTGCCATACATGGAAAGCAGGTACTCATTGAATGCCTCTGCTCCCGGCTGATCGCTGAGCAGCTCAGGAACCCGATAATGATAATTTCCCTGCTGAAGCGTTCCGTCCATGCTCCAGGCTTCGCCAATCAGGGAGTCGTCATATGTTTTTACCGGGTCTGCCGGCGGCAGAACTCTCGCCGTGCTTTCCGATACGAATTGTGAATGCCCTGAGTCAGTGCATCCTGCAGTCATCAGAATTCCTGCCATCAGGAAGAGGATCAGACGTTTCATGGCATCATCCCTCGCCGCCGATCTGATATGGCATCTCACCGCCGCTTTCAATCAGCGGAAGATACCAGTCTTCATAAAAGTACGGACGATCTTCTTTCACGACATCGGACCAGTCAGTGCCCCATGGTCTCAGGATCACATAGTAGTCAATGCCGCCATCATCCACGGTGAACGACCCTCTGAATTCCAGGGTATCCGCATAATCAGACTCTCCCGGATCGATCATCCAGTCTGCATCCTGCAGATCCTGATCCATGAAATATCCGCCTTGCGACAGCATCGTGCCATGTTCGCTGGTTCCGGTCATGGCGACACTGACTTCCGCATCTGAAATCGGGTCGGTCAGCGATCCGTATTCGTCATAGATCACCATGGCCCCCTGCAGGTCCTCATCCACTTCGATCACCGCAGCGCAATCCCACCAGCTGCCGATCAGTTCCGTATATGCGCCAGTCGCATCTTCGACCATCCACCAGCCATACCAGCTTCCGTTCCACCATTTCTGCTGATCTGATTCATCCGTGCTCATTCCGTCAAACAACGTGCTCTTCTGGTCCTGATACGGAGTGATATCCTTGGCAAGATACATCAGGAAAGGCTCTTCCGAGCTGTCAGCTGAAACTCTGATCTCCCCATTTCCGAGATCTTCAAACGCCATGTCCATCTCGGCAAAGTCCAGTATTTTCTTTCCGAGATCAATCCGGAATGTATCCTGGTCTTCGCCCATGTACAAGGTTCCGCTGAGTCCATCCTCATTGATGATCATCCGGTATCCTTCCGTCATCTCAAGCAGACTCAGGTCTCCGTAATTTAGCATGAGCCCTTCTCCCTCAAGCTGATACAGATAATAGATTCCTGCAAGACCCGCTTTTGGAGCAGCAGACCTGCCGGCAGATCCCTTCTGATAGTGATACGTGGTCCCGGAGGAATCCTTCACGATCAGAGCCTCATCTTCAAGCGTTCCGCTCAGCTTCTGATCAGATCCGAATGAACGATAGCTGCCGCTGAACTGATTGCCATCCAGCTGCCAGGCCAGATCGAATTTCATGTCATCCGCAGAAATGGTTCCTGATCCGTCTTTGACGAGCTCGATATAACCGGATTTTCTGTCTGCTCCGGTAAGCTGATAGACGCCAGCCGCCTCGGAATTGCCTGCTGAACTGCCCGTGCAGGCAGCAAGCGTGAATGCAAGCACAGCAGATAAAAGCAGTCCGAGGAAACGAGTAAAGAATTTCATGACGTTCTCCTTTCCATGCAGAATCATGTATGCATCTTCATCAGAAGATAAGAGAAACCGCTTCTTTGTGCTATGATGAATTCAGCAAAAGTGACTCAAGCTTCATTCCCGTTCTTCTGTCTGTACCCGGATTGAAGCATAAGTCCGAAAACTCCGCGCCCCCCGAAACCTTTGAAAAGAGGGGAAAACCGCAAAAAGATCTGTATTTCTCTCAGAATTTTCCAGGAAAGGAGTATTTCATGAAACGCTTGATCAGATTGGTGCTGGCCAGCACATTATGTTTTCCCGCTTCCGCCTGCAGCAAGCCCTTGCTGTCTCCAGATGATCCTGTAACGCTTGTGATGTGGCACGTCTATGGCGAACAGGCAGGTTCTCCGATGGACCAGCTCATTGAAGAGTTCAATGAAACGGAAGGCATGGAGAAAGGCATCATCAGCACAGCCCGTCTGAGCAACGCCTACAGCATCGGCCAGGAACTCTCAGAAGCTCTTTCTGATAAACCAGGCGCGCCGGATATGCCGGATCTTTTCACCTGTCATATCAATGATGCGGAAAACATCGGTATGGACAATCTCCTGGACTGGAATGACTGGTTCTCAGAAACCGAACAGGAAGAATTCATTCCAGGCTTTCTCGAAGATGGAAGAATCGGCTCCCAGCTTGCCGTTCTTCCTCTGTCCAAGTCCACGCATGTCCTGATGGTCAACGGATCCGGATTTGCCCGCTTCCAGCAGGATACCGGGATCTCTCTTCAGAGCCTGGAAACCTGGGATGGTTTTTTTGAAGCAGCAGATGCCTACCGCCAATGGTCTGATGGCACTCCGTTCTGCGCGTTTGACTATCTGCTGAGAGCAATCGAGCTCTATGCAGAAGAACAAGGAGCAGAAAACCTGTACTCCGATTCGGAATGGTATGACCCGGGAAATGAAATTCTTCATGAAGCAGTGCTGCGATTTGCCAAGGAAATCGCCAGAGGAACTATTGTCATCTCAGACCGCTACTCCAATACGCAGGTCATGACGGGAGAAGTGCTGTGCGGAGTAGGCTCTTCCGCAGCGATCCTTTATTATAACGATACCGTGACCTATCCGGATGGGACCTCGGAACCTATGGACCTTCAGGTGGTTCCCTTCATGCATGCAGAAACAGGCAAACCATTGATGACGATTGCAGGCGTCGGTCTCTGTGCCCGGAAAACTACGGAGCAGAAAGCAGAGGCAGCCTCTGTCTTTGCCCACTGGCTGCTGGATCCTGATCGCAATCTCAGCTTTGTGACTTCTGCCGGCTATATGCCCGTGAAGAAGTCTTCTGCAGAAGCGATTCAGAAGGTGCAATTCTCTGACGCTGGCTATGGGAATCTGTATGAAGCCCTCGGGCAGATGACCCAGACCTATCAGGCCTGCTCAGAGCCGTCTTTCAAAGACTATTACTCAAAAGCGGAGCAATTCTACAATGCGGTGCGCAATCTGCAGCAGAGCGTGTCGGAAGAAACAGATCCGGACCAGTTTGCAGAACAGGTCTGGAATATCCTGATCACGATCCGATAGCCTATGTCCTTCTCTTCGATCGGAAAATCCCGGAGGTCTCTCCGCCGTGAGCTCTTTCTGAGCATGATGGTGCTGGCAGCACTTGTTTTATCAATGCTTTTGAGCTGCCTGTTCTTCTTCGGAAAGCTCAGCGATCCGAAAAAGAGAATTGCCGGAACTCTATCTCTCCAGCTCGACTTCTTTGAAAACTCCATGACCTCCTACTGGGAAAACCTGACCGTTATGGGCATCGATCTTTCAGAAGACAGCTCTTATCTGATTCAGTCCTATCTGAACACCCGGAATCTGACTCTCGATCATCTGCGGGGCACCGGCAGAGATGCCTATGATCTGCAGATTCTGCTGATCCGGGAACTCTCTGAAAAACTCCAGCAGACGGAATGCTCTGGCGGCTTCATCCTGCTGGATGATCCTCAGCATCCATCCGAACAAGTTCCCGGTATCTATATCTCAAAGGGACTGAGTGATCGTTCCGATCCTGAGCTTCTGCTGTACCGCGGCATCTCTTCGGCCGGCAAAAGCCAGAATGTCTATCCGCATCGGAAATGGAGAATGTATTTCCAGACGAATTTGATTCCGGATTACAGCAGCCTGATTCGTCCATCCAGCATGGTTGCAGACGAAGCGTACCAGATTTCCGGACCGCTATGCCTGTATGGAACCGATGAAGAAGTATATCTGCTGACGTTCCCGCTCAGGATCAATGATGAGATCTCCGGCTTATGCGGATTCGAAGTCAGCCGGCGTTTCTTCCGTGCTTCCAATCCCCAGCCAACCGAATTCCGCAGGCTGATCTGCACGATTTCCAGCAATGAGAAAAGTTCGCTGGACCTGGATATGGCCCTGGACTGCGGGAAGAATTATGCGATCCCCAATGGCACCTTCCGTGCGAAAAGCCTCCGCCAGGGCTTACATCTCTTCGAGGGCAGAAGCTCCTATGTCGGCATGCAGAGGACCATTTCCCTGGACAGCACCGAGGATCAGTATCTGCTGACCGCGATGATTCCGGAAGCAGACTTCAATTCCGAAGCTGCCAGAAGCTATACGCAGACCGCCATGATCATTTCCCTTCTGATTTTCTTCATCACGGTATCCTGTCTTTTCTTCAGCAAGAGCTATCTGAAACCGCTTCTGAAGGAAATATCCCATCTGAAAGAAACCGTCAGCGAAGAAGCCACCACCAGCTATCGCGAACTGGATGAGCTCTGCGAATTTCTGAGAACCCAGCAGATTAACCACAACTCTGCTCTCAGCAATCTGGAACAGGAAAAGCAGAAAGCCGAAACAGAGGCCGCACGGCTTGCATACCACCGGAAAACTGAGATTGATCCGGATGCCTACGAGATCTTCCTGAAAGGTCTTGCGGAACTGACACCCTCAGAAAAGAGAATTCTGAGCTTGTATATGGAGGATCTGTCAACGGCAGAGATCCTGGAGCAGCTCAGCATCAAGGAGAGTACACTGCGCTTTCATAATAAGAATATCTACAGCAAGCTAGGTGTCTCTTCCAGGAAGCAGGCAGTTCTTTATGCAAGAGTAGCGAAGAAGCAGGCAATGGAAGAAAGTCAGCGCAGAAAGCAATGAAACCGGAAATGAGTCTTTCCTGGTTTCGATCAGACTTCCTTCCCCTTGAGGCAAGCGATCGAAAAAGGTGCCTGGTATTCAGCCGGGCACCTTTGATCTTGTCCGAATGCTTATGCAGACTTCGTGCTCTGACAGAGCTCTTCTGAAAGTTTCTGAAGTATCTCGCGAAGCTCCCAGGCACCGGTTCCATCATGGTAATACCTTGCCAGTTCTGAACCTTCTCTCCAGGTGATCGTGATCGAGCTTCTTGTCTCATCCAGCAAGTCCGGCTGCGAGGTTTTCCAGGCAGGCAGTTCATAACTGCGTAAATAATCAGACAGCTCTTTCCAGCGATCAGACGGAATCAGCCTGCATCCTGATTCACCTTTTCCATCCCCTCAGCTGCTTGATCATGCCTGATAATTCGGCGCATCATAATAACTCCGCCAATCAATGCCGCCGCAAGAAAAGCAGCAGTATTCTCCTGTCACCTGCATGCATATCTGTTCCTTCGCTTCCTGTACCTGTCATGATATCTCTTGCTCATGTTTCTGAATCAGAAACCGCTCAGCCGGTAAATCAGCAGCTCATATGCAGATTCATCTGCCCGTTCTTCGGTCAGAGCAATCAGGATACTGCCATCCGGCATCAGGCATCCAGAACTGATCCATGGATATGCGGTTAAGAACAGCTCTTCATCGTCCACTGTTGCCAAGAGCGTCCCATCCGTTCCGTAGAACAGCAGGTTTCTCATATTGCCATCGAGAACGAGATACCCATTGGGAGTTTCAATCACATCCGTGATTGCCCCCATCCATCCCTCTTCATTCATATCTGTATTGCCGAATTCATACTGCTGATTTCCATCCGTGTCAAAAACCCAGACAGCAACATTTTCCTTATCCTCAGAAGTTCCTGTGATGCAGACATGATTCTCGGAAATGAACCCTTTGGTCGTCTCTTCTGCTGATCTCAGTTCCCAGTCTTCAATCTGCGCAGTTTCTCCATCGATCATGACTTTCCGCAGCGGCTGTCCGAAGAAGGAACTGATGCCCCAGGTTCCGTTTGGATGAACGAGTGCCCGATCCACGTCTTCAATCCTTCCGGTGACCTCTCCCTGTTCCATGATGAGCATCTGTTCCATGAATCCCGAAACATACAGTTTCCCATTACGATCAGAAGACAGTTCCTCGTAGTCGCCTTCGTTGCCGAGTGCCTGCTCGCTGACATAAGTCAGACCATCCTGGCTGTACTGATATTCATAGAGATAATTGTCCAGAAGTACCCAGACTGTATCGCCGGTCATCTCCACTCTGCCAGAGAAGATATCATAAGCAATCAGCGGGTCTTCCAGTTTCATCCAGTCCACGGTCACTGTATAATTTCCCGCATTCAGCGTATGGCGGGCATCGGCCGAGAACGGTTCTCCCTGCCACGGCCATGGCGGATCCACATTGCCGGAATCATTCAGAGTGAACTTCAGGGATCTGATCATGGTCTGAATTCCTGGATCCTCCTGATCTCCGATAATATCAATGGATACGGTTATTCCGGAGGCTTCATCACGGCCAAGATAGATGAGAGAACTGGAATACCAGGATTCTGCCATATATTCGACACATTCTACTCCGCCGACCTGGACCATATCCAGGTTCTTTGTTTCCACCAGATCATAGGCATCTATTCCAGCACCCCTGAGTCGGTCACGATAATTTCTGACATCTGACTTTGATGCAGAAATATTCACTTGAGCAGCAGCTGATTCCTCCCCCGTAAGAGTAAGCTCCATATAGCAGTAACTGCTGCTATCTGAGGTCATGGTCTCGTCAACCGCCCAGCCATCCGGATAGGTAAGGGAGAACAAAGTGGTAGATGCTGCTGTTCCCTCAAATACTTCTTCAGTGGCTGATGATGTACTTGCAGCAGAGGCAGATGCCTCTGCTGCAGCTGCAGAAGCTGAGGATGCCGATCCGCCGGGGCTGCAGGCAGCCAGACTGAATGCAGTCATTGCTGAAAGCATGAAGGATCCCAATCGTTTCAAGTTTGCGTTCATAGTCTTTTCCTTTCCATTTCAAGAGTTTCCAGATCAATCGCTGATTACGACCTGGCTGAAGCCATCCCCTGCTTCTGATCGAAGAGCAAAGCACCTGTCGCTTGAAGAGACCAGGAAATCCTGCGGAAAGAATCAATCTTCCGCATAGACACTGTCCCCTTTCGCCAGATTCTGAGAAGAATCTATTCATTTCATTGCTAGGAATTCAGAAAAAGGGATTTGTGCTTTTCAGCCTTCTTCCGTCTGTACCTGGATTGAAGCATAACTTCACAGACTCCGCGCCCCCCAAACCGGCTGAAAAGAGGGGAAACCTGAAAAAAGTTTGAAACCAGAGCTTGCTGAACCAGACAATCGATCTGAAGCGTTTCGAAGTACTCATATATGATGCAGAAAGGACATCCCGATCAGGAAGCTTTCTGTCTATAAAGTACTTGCACGCATCACAGATTCCCAGCCGTTTTCTCGTGATCTGATCCAGCTAAGTCAGCGCAGGGACGTCTCCTCAGTTTCCAGTACAGAGACAAGCTCTGCATATTTCGTTTCATCCAGAACATTCTTCTTTGAGGATAAGGTGACGCTGGTCATTGTCCATGGGCTGAACACCATTCAAAATACAGATCAAATCGTCATCCATGGAGACAAGGGAAACATAATGATTGAATGCGCGAAGAACTGCTGCGGAGATTTCCTATCTGCCAGGAATTCATTCTGGAAAGAGAAAGTGCATCCCAGCAGCAGCTGAAAATCGCGGCTGAAGAAGAAATTGCACAAGCCAGCCCGTTGTTAGTTATGTCAAACTATGGTATTCTTTTTAGCAGCAGATTGTCGCTCATCAAATGAATCATGCATGAGCGGAGCGCAGGAAGACCGATCCGCCGCTTATTCTGTCTGGGGAAACAATAATGTCTGTAAAAGTTACCCGTACTTCTGTATTTCCGGAATCTGCAGAGAAAGTATTCGCCAGGCTCCAGAAGCTTTCCATGCTTCAGATGATTGCTTCTCTCTGGGTTTCTTTTACTCCTTCGCAGGCAGAGCAGTCCATCCAATGGAAGAAAGGTGCAGAGAATGACTTCCTCTTTCGTCTCTTTGGTGTCGTACCGTTCGGCACTTCCCATTTCCATGTGATCCGTTTCAGACTCAAGGAAGGAAATAATACACAGGAACAGAACAGCCATGTGCCGATATGGAACCATGAAATCATTTTGCAACCCATTCATGACAATCATTGCTCCTATACAGATCAGGCAGAGATAGATGCCGATTGGAAGACCCTGGCTGTCTGGATATGGGACAATCGATTTTTTGTGCACAGACAGATCCGCTGGATGCAAATGTCAAGAAAAAACCAGATATGGCATCGTACTCTGAAGGAGGATAATGAGCAATGGGATTTATGAAGAACTTTTTCAATCAAACAGGCAGGCCTTCCGGCTTGCTGGGCAAATTCATGCTAAGCACCATGAATTCCGGCCACGCAAAGCTGGCGGATTGGGGGAGGGGACACTTGTCCGAAATCTCACCAAAAGAAATCGTTGAGCTTGGCTGCGGAGCGGGTCGTAACGCAGGAGAACTGCTGAAAAGATATCCGGCCGCCACGCTGACGGCAATTGACCACTCACCGCTTTCAGTTGAAAAAACATCGGAATACAACAAAACGATGATAGGCAGCGGCCGCTGCAAAGTGCAGCAGGGCGATGTATCAGACTTGCAGCTCGAAGAAAACCATTTTGACCTTGCCACCGCCTTTGAGACAATTTACTTCTGGCCAGGGCTTGAAAGATGCTTTGCGCAGGTAGCGAAGATTTTAAAACAGGGAGGATACTTTTTCATCTGCAATGAATCCGATGGCAAAGATGCCGCCGGCAAAAAGTTCGAGCGCATCATCGACGGCATGACCTGTTATACCCCAGGGCAGATCGAAGCGGCGCTGAAAAAGGCAGGCTTTTCAGAGGTCGCTATCGACCATCATCCGAACAAGCCGTGGATCGCGATATTGGCAAGAAAATGAGAAAACCACTTCCTTCTCCGATTATCTGTCTTCGTCTTTCCAGAGCCGTTTTCAGCTGTATTCATGCAGGCAGCCGGTGCCACACCACAGCAGCCTGACGATCCTGACATAAGTCTGAGGGCGCACAAGCCCTTGGACGAAGATGGCCACATCCGAAGAACAGAATCATAATAAAATCCCTGGCAGAGAATCCGCTTTGCCAGGGATATCATGAATGATCGTGAATAATGAGGAACAGTTCAGACCCCCTTTTGAGATCGCTCTGAACCATCCGGATCCGGAAACTATTATCTGTTGACGTCAGACCACTTTCTGCGATCTTCAGCAAGATTATCGCAGTAATAGCGGACAGTCAGCTTGGTATCAGGCTTATCAGTCTGAACGATGAAGGTATCACCTTCCAGCATGCAATCCAGGATTGCATTGCAGCAGGTTTCAATATTGTTGACTCCTGCTTCCAGCTCTGTCATCAGATCACCTGCGTTGACCTCGATGTAAAGCCAGTTCATGTTATGAGCTTCCCACTTCTTCCAGTTGATGACATCCTTATAGGTCTGGAAGCTCTTCTTTTCAACTTCCGGTTTCGGCTCTTCTTTCTTTTCCGTCTTCTTCACAGCAGGCTTCTTCGCTGCTGCCTTCTTTGCCGGGGCCTTCTTCTCAGCAGGTTCCTTCTTTGCTGCAGGCTTCTTCGCCGAAGCTTTCTTTGCTGGTTTCTTCTCGACAGCTGGTTCAGTCTCGACGGCAGTTGCTTCTTTCACAGTTTTCTTTGCTGGCATACTAGCTATCCTCCTATGAGCAATAATCCCTCATAACCGCATTATAACACGGTTTTCTGAATGTGACTTAGCATCTTGCATGGATGCAATTCAAACTGTTACTATAGAAAAAGAAAAGAGGCTTCCATGATCCAAGACAAGGAAGGCATGATCCGTATCGAGCAAAGCTCAGGCAAGACACCAGGCAGATTGATGGAGATTGCAGGTAAAGCAGTTTCCGAAGCACTTGGCAAGGTACTCAGAGAAGGTTCCAGCATCCTGATCCTGGCCGGAAACGGAAATAACGGCGGCGACGGAGCTGTCGTCTGCCGTATGCTTGCAGGGCGCTTTTCTGTTCAGATTGCCTATGTCTGCGGAGAACCGAAAACCCGCGAAGCCCGTGCTGCATACCGGAAAGTCGATCCTGCATGCATAGTTTCCGTGAATGATCTTTCAGAAGCACTCCGACATGCAGATGCGATCATCGATGCTGTTTACGGATTCAGTTTCCATGGGCCTCTGGATCCGGAGATGAAAAAGCTCTTCCGGGCTGTCAATAACTCCGGGAAGCCTGTTTACAGCATCGATCTCAACAGCGGCTGCGAAGCGGATACCGGACATTGCGATTCTGATGCAGTCCGTTCAAAGATCACATATGCATTAGACTGCTATAAGCCATTCCATCTGCTGCGCAAGGATCATCAGAAATTCCAACAGTGCGAACTGCTTTCTCTTGGTCTTCCGCATGAAGGTCCCTCGCGCTATCGTGAAATGGATGAAGACCTCTTCTTCGCCAACTTTCCCAAGAAAAGTGAAACTGCCTATAAAGGCTCTCTTGGCAAAGCATTGCTCATCAGCGGATGCTATGGCATGGCCGGGGCAGCCGGTCTGAATATTCTTGGTGCAGAAACCGTCGGCATTCCGTATCTTCATGCCGCAATGCCCGAAGAAATCTATGCACCCCTAGCCTCCAGATTTCTCACTCCGGTCATGCACCCATTCGGACACGAATCCTGGTATGAAGTCCTGGAACCGCTGATTCATCAGGCAACTGCAATCGGCTTCGGCAGCGGTGCTGTCTATATGGATCACAAATCGCAGATCCTTGATCTGATCCTGCAGAATAGCAAAGTTCCTGTGGTACTTGATGCAGAGGCACTGCGTCTTCTGCAGCACAATACCTACATCCTCCGCTTTGCTGGTGCACCGGTGATCCTGACTCCGCATATCGGAGAATTCTCAGCAATTTCAAATCTTCCGGAAGATGCGATCCGGGACAATCGTCTGAAGACTGCTCTCGACTTTGCGTCTGATTATAAAGTCATCGTCGTGCTGAAAGGCCCGAATACGATTGTCGCTTCTCCTTCCGGAGAAGTGTATATCAACCAGACCGGAAACCAGGCGCTTTCCCAGGCAGGTTCCGGCGATGTGCTTACCGGCATGATGACAGCGATGCTGGCAATGACCCGCGATGTCTTCACCGCCGTCTGCATGGCTGTCTGGCTCCATGGCTATCTGGCAGAGCTCGGCACGAAGAATCACTCCATGCAGAACTTCCGCCTGGAAACCTATCCGGAACTGATGGATGAATTATTCCGGAAGCACGGACTCTGAGAGCTGATATTCCATGAGAATCGCGGTCTGCTCTCCGATATCTTCGTAGACTACCTTCCGCTTCTCAGCAATCTGAAATCCCATCTTCTCATACAGCCATTCCGCCCGGTCGTTCCCTTCCAGAACGTCCAGGTGTATGGCCTTCTTTTTCTTCTGCTCTGCCAGAAGAATCATTTCCCTCAGCATGAATTCCGAAAGATGCCTGCCGCGGAACTGCGGATGCACTGCAAACAGATGCAGCACCATGACCTCATCTGCCAGCGCATGACTTGGAAAACAGGCATCCAGATACTCCGGATCTTCCCGATCACTCAGCACCATTGCCGAAGCAATTCTTCCTTCTTCTATCAGCAGATACATTTCATGATGCTGAAGATGCTCTGCAAGTCCCTCTCTGGATGGATAGATCCCGATCGTCCAGGAAGGGCCATACTGATCCCTGCTCTGAAATGCGCATACTTCTTCGTAGAACCGGTACAGTTCCTCAAGATCTTCTATTCTGCCTTCTCTGAATTCTGTCATCTCTTCGCCTCAATGGACCAGTCCTTTATCCACGGTCATGCAGGTTGAAGTATTTCCATCCAGCCGGATCGCATTGACTGCTCCGAGTTCTTTCATCAGTTCTGTTTCTGCTTCCCCGCCGCCGAGCTTTCCGGCAATGACCAGAAGCACGGCTCCATCTGCCGTCTCGCCGAATAATGTCACCCAGCTGTCTGCTGATCGGTTCCAGTAAGCAGAATCATTCTTCCCGAGCCATACACGCTTCCCATTTCTCAGCAAGGTATAAGCTCCGCTCAATCCATACTCGGTATTGATCTGATACCCGTAATCCCCGAGATCTTCTTCGTAGGACCAGAATGAATCCGATGCCGGCTTCCATTCCCCGTTTTCCCAGCCATGATAAGCCAGCTTCAGATTGCCGTCGTGACTGAAATAAACCGTGGCATTTCCTTTTCCATATGCAGGGGTCAGCTCCTGGCCTTTCCACTCTGCCCAGCTTCCGTCAATCAGGAGCGCACCGACCGGTCTCCCGTATTCTTCACCGCTGTTCTGAAAGAATCCTCCGTTGATTCCTCCGACATGCCAGCACTCTGAACCATGATCATAGAGTTCATCAAGAGATTCCGGAGTCTCTCCTGCATAGTCGAGCTGAATGAAGGTATGATCATCCGGTTTCACCTTCAGCACATGATACGGAACTCCTTCATAGGTTCCTGATACATACTTCACAGAAGGCCTGGTTCCTTTCCGGCAGTAGACATTGATCGCATCCGCTACCGGCCTCTCAAACGATCCGGAGCCATGATCTGAGATTCTGCTCAGTCCATGCGGAAAAGGAATCACCATGAGAGTCAATGTTGCTGCAATCACTGCCAGAATCAGCCATCTCAGTTTCCGCATACGAAAAGTTTATAGAAAACTGCCATTTCTGTACAGAAGCCGTATCCGGGACTACACGCTTCTTTCTGTTCTTCTTGTTATTCTGTTCACATACAGAGATGGCTCTTCTGAGCCGGGAAAGGAAATCATTATGAAGGCATTCAATAATCATTTCGGTATGGTCGTTTCCACGATCATCGCGATCGTCCTGTCTTTCCTGCTGAGCGAATTTGCAATCTCCTGGGATCACATTCCCTGGACCGTGCCCAGAGCAATTCAGAACTGGGGAACCTGCTATCTGATCATCACGCTCACCGGATGGATCTTTCCGTTAACGAAGTGGTCCTTTGCCCTGTGCAGGAAATGGCACATCAAAGAAGGAACTCCTGCCCATGGACTCATCGAGAACCTCGTTGCCACCCTGTTCTTCAATACTTCTGCCACGTTCGTGCTCTCCGCGGTCAACATGTTCGGAAACCCTGATGTCGAAGCAGCCGTTGCAGCAGGAGCTGCACCGAGCGTCGCAAGTCTCTGGTTCCGCAGTGCCTGCGCAGAGTGGCCGATCATGTTTGCAGTTTCCTATGTGATCGCCCTCATCATCACGAAATTTGCAATTGCCGCAGCTTCCAGAGCTGCAAAGATGAACTTCGATAATGAAGTCATGCGTCAGCAGGGACTCGGCGTCAATGCAGCCAACCGGCCAGCTGCCGGAATCCCGCAGGAGCATGAATAGAAAAAACCGGATTCCATCCAGGAAACCCGGTGTCACAGTGCCCCTGGCCGGACTCGAACCGGCACGGTATCGCTACCGGGGGATTTTGAGTCCCCTACGTCTACCAATTCCATCACAAGGGCGTTCAGGCACTGCTTATTTTACCCTGTGAACATCTTGTTTTCAATCTGCTTTATGCTCCGGAAAGAATTCGTTCTGCCTCCTGCATTGCATGCAGGCCAGACGAATCCCGGGGCGTCTGGAAATCCGGATTGATGATCTGATCTAATGCATGAATGATCTTGTGAGACGTATGGCATATGACTTCCATCGACTTCTTCAGTTCAGCAAGCTCCTGATCCTTGCTCCAGCCGGCAATATAGCCGAAGGAATATTCGCTCGGATCGAGATGATAATGCATGCATACTGCACAGGCGATGCTTTCCGCCTGCACTTCCATGGTTCTGCGATCAATGTCCAGGCTCTTCCCGCTATGCAGCATCGCATGCGATATCTCATGAATCACGGTCTTGACGGTCTGCAGCTGGGAAAGCGTATCATCGATCACGATCTCTTTCCGCTCGAGCGAATAATAGCCATTTGCTCTTCCTTCCAGACTCTCATATCTGATCGGAACCGGAGATACCAGTTCCAGGGCTGCCCGGAAGGAATCATAGTCTTCTACTTCTCCATCAATCTTCTCCTGCAAAAAGGAAGGCAGCGGAGCTCCATCCGTCTGGCTGATATCAAATACCGGAATTGCCCGGTATCCCACGATCACCCGTTTTCCGGAAGAACCGTCCTGGGATTCTGACTCCCGCACTTTCGTGATCGGTGCCATGATCCGGATGGATTTTTCTCCTTTCCGCACCCATCTGCCAAAACTGCGGTACCATGCCTGATAGCCGGCAATATAGGTTGCGTCTGGTTTCTGCTGGTAAATCAGAATCGTATTATTCAGAGAATAGCTGTGAAACCTGGACATCGTAGCGAGATAGTTGCGATAAGCGTCGCTCTCGAATACGCCCTTCACCCCTGCTTCTACCTGTTCGGCAATCTGTCTGATGCTGTCCATAACAAACCTCCTGCTATTCCATTAGCAGAAGAATCAGAAGATTCCCTTCCTCATTGACGACACTTCGGGCCTTTTGTAAACACCTCATGACTGCAGGATCACTCTTCATGCTATAATCGCGGCAGATAAAGGAGATTAGTTTCTGATTATGGAACAGCTTGAATTCAAATTCGATACCCAGCTTCTGATTGACGGACACGATCTTTCTGAAGACGCGATTCATGACTATATTCTCGAGCACTTCAAGGGAGACTGCCTGCTGGTCGTCGGCGATGATACGCTGATCAAGATTCACTTCCATACCAACGAGCCATGGAAGATCCTGGAATACGGTCAGTCCATCGGTGATATCTATGACGTTGTCGTGGAAAACATGCAGCGTCAGGAAGAAGGCCTCAAGGGCTGAAATCTGAATTCTTCAGCAATGGCATCTGCGTTCTGCAGGTGTCTTTTTCTTTCTGAATATCAGCAGATAACCTAGGAACCATCGTTCAGAATGACCACAGCCCCAGATTCATAAAGAAGCACCTTTCCGCCAAAGACCGCATCAGAAGCTGACAAGCAGCAGAAACACGATCACGAAGAATTCTGCCGTCATGCAGGAAGAAGAAAGCAGAGCGGCCACTTTTCAATTGATACATGTGCTTGTTGCACATGCTGGCGATCCGAAGATGGCAAACCTCCTCACTCACTTTTCTGGCAAGCAATCTGTCCGCTTCGGCCTGCATAGAAAAAAACCGTGGTTCATCAGACCACGGGGGAATGATCACTGATCAGATCTGGAATAGCTATTGCGCATGCGGCAGCTGACCAGATACAGTACTTCATTGAGCACCGCATCGGTTTCCTTCTTCGTCATCGCTGCGATCTCGTCGTTTGCTTCGTTCAGAATCTGTTCCGGATGATCAGAAGCTTCTGCAAGCTTCTCATACTTCTGAATCAGGATTCTGCCCTGGATTGCTGTTTTAGCCTGATAGCGCTCGATCGTCTGCACGCAGGCATGATACTGCGAATCTGCCAGTGCGCCGATCAGCCGGCTTGCCCAGTAGAAATTGTCGGTAGATACCGTCTTGGCAGTGTTGCCAAGATATTCCGGAACGGAATCGGTCTGGGTGAAAAATGGAACAAATGCATTGAAGACATTCGATCCGTAGCATACCCATTCAAGAGCCGCTGTTTCTGCCGGATGATCCGGACGGATTTCAGTGCAGGACATGAAGGTTGTCCGGCTGATTCCGATCGGCCGGTACTTGCCCTGCTTTCCATCCAGGTGCTCATACGGATCGTATTCTGTCCCCTGGAAATGGTTGGAAAGCACATACTTCACATCTTCCGGCGTAATCTTATGCTCGGGAACTCTGCACCATGGCAGATCATCGCTCTCCGGTCCGTATGCAGACCAGTCCGCATTCGGGTTGAAGTACTTCTGTCCAATCCAGGCTCTCGGCGTGTTATAGACATGATCGGAATCGGAATGGCTGCCGAAGGATACCCGGGCATTGAACGTCTGGTCCATGGACAGATCCAGATGATTTTCTGCAATGAATTCTCTGAGATCGGAAGAGCAGAGATAATTCTCCTGTTTCCCGAAGGCATCTTCCAGATCGAACGTATCCATGCAGAACTGGTTCGGAAGCACAGCATAGCTGTCGTCCGGGAGCTTTCTGGCAATCCAGTGATGGCCGCCTACCGACTCAAGCCACCATACTTCATCTGCATCATGGAAGGCGATGCCATTGCTTTCATAGGTGCCATACTGCTCCAGCAGGCTTCCTAAGCGAAGCACCCCTTCTCTGGCACTGTGAATATAAGGAAGCACGAGGACGACAATATCTTCTTCGCCGATTCCGCCGGGCACTTCTTCTTTTCCATCCTGGGCAGGAATCAGTCTGACCAGCGGATCTGCCGACAGAACCCGGACATTGCTGGTGATGGTTTCGGTTGCCGTCATGCCGACATTTGCAGCATTGACTCCGGCAGCTGCCCAGATGCCTTCATGTCCGGACACATCCGGCATCGCGGTATAGCGCATCGGGTTCTCCGGAAGTTCCACCTTCACATGAGAAATCACCGACTGGTAATGCCTCGGCTGATCCTCAGGTTTCACGACTTCAAAACGGCATGCAGAAAATTTCCCTGCCGGTGAATCATCATTTCTTGCGATCATTGTCGATCCGTTATAGCTTGCTCTGCGGCCGACAATCAATGTAGTACATGGCATAGATCTTTCACTCTCCTTGTGCCTACATTATATTGCGCTGTGCTCAGAGAATCGAAAAAACCACATTTGCCCCAAACAGAATCACGCAGACAACAATGGAAGGAGTCGTGAACAGGATCTTCCATAGTTTCGCCTCCGTTGCGCCATAGCGGACCATATTCGTATCCACCCGCCTCTGGAACAGGAAAAGACCAGCCAGGATATAGACCAGCACGATAAAGATCGTGACAATCATGATGAATTTCGAAGGAACAACCTGCACCGCCCACAGAACCAGGGCAATCACGAGATGAACCGTGATGCCAGGGCGGATCGAGTGATATCTCAGCGTGATCAGCGACAGATACCACCCTACGAAAAAAGCAGGGAATGCCTGGGCAATATTGACCTGAGCAATGGCATACAGCACAGCCGAGCCAAGCACGCCGAAATACCTGCCGTAATGGCCAAGCTGGCGCTGGATCACGCCGCGGAAGATATACTCGTCGCAGATCGGCTTCACGATCACAAACATCATGAAATACAGGATATTCTCGATGATCGCATCCCGGGTGCTGAAATTGCCGAGGAAGGAATATTCCGCCATATTGGTCGGAAACAGGAAATAAAACAGCGTAGAGACCGAAGTCATGATCAGATCGATGCCGATCCCGATGCATACGAGTGCAAAGATCCGGTCACCGCGCAGATTGGGATCTTTCAGATAATCATGAATATTCAGATGCAGCTTCTGCGCACTTCTGCGAAAAGGCACCATTGTGATGAACAGCATCAGAATCATTGAGACCGCAAGCGAAAAAGCCTGGGGATCCATGCCCATGAAAATAGAAGGATTGAAATTCTGCAGCAGCTCTGTCCCGTAGCTGAGAGCCATAAACAGCAGAATATAAAGCGCCAGGGACTTTCCGAAGAAGCCGATCTGCTTCTTCGCCTGCCGGGTGGTAATGACTTTCGGTGCGTGATCCGCCATGAAGAAAACTCCTTTATTAAACCTGCAGGATGCCTTACCTGCAGAGCTGTTTCTCTTGGAAACGTTTCTATTATACTCTATTCCCCATGCGACTTTAAAATGTACAGAATTGCGCATTGACGGGTTCATCCGGGAATGAGAGTATCCTTTTCCTGCTCAATCAAGGGGATTCCGGAATTTCTTGCCATTGCGGTTCAGATCCGGCTTCTCCTCAGATGATCCTTTCTTTCCTGGATGATCGATCTGAGCAGCATAGTGCACTGCAATCTCTTCTTCCTACGGGATCCTTGCAAAAAAGCAGATACCTGAACGCATGTACTCTTTGCCTGATTCAGAAAAAACGGAATTCTTAAGAAGCCATATGAAAAGCAGGACTGCTCCTGCTTCTCTTTACTGCTATTTCTGATTCTTTGCTTTCTGAGCCGCGATGACTTTTTCAGCTACTTCTTTCGGAGCTGCCTGGTAGCGGTCAAACTCGAGCGTGTATGTTCCGCGTCCCTGTGTCATTGAACGCAGCTCATTGGCATATGTCAGCATTTCTGCCATCGGCACTTCTGCCGAGATGACCTGATCGCCGTCTTCATTCATCTGCATATCCAGGATCAGACCTCTGCGCTTCGTGAAGTCGCCCATCAGCGTGCCGGTATATTCTTCTGGTGCGATCGTCGTGACTTTGCAGATCGGTTCCAGCAGAACCGGATCTGCCTTCGGCATCGCCGCATTGTAAGCAAGCCTTGCGGCTTCTTTGAAAGCCACTTCCTTGGAATCTACCGGATGATACGATCCATCATAGAGCGTCGCCTTGACACCGACAACCTTGAAGCCAGCCAGCGGACCATGCTGCATGCAGTCTCTGAGTCCCTGCTCGGTCGGAGGGAAGTACTGCTTCGGAACAGCACCGCCGAATACTTCTTCTGCAAATACCATTTCCTCGCTGTCGCACGGTTCGAAGCGGACCCATACATCGCCATACTGGCCAGCACCGCCATTCTGCTTCTTGTACTTGCCCTGGGCTTCGGCTTTGCCGCGGATCGTTTCCCGATACTGAACGGTAGGAACTGAGGTCGTAACATCAACCTTATACTTGGACTTCAGCTTGGAAAGGATCAGATCGATATGCTGATCACCCATGCCATAAAGCACCTGTTCATGCGTCTCCGCATTCTTGTCCAGGCGGATCGTATGATCTTCCTCGCACATGTTGCGGATGCCGACGGACATCTTGTCTTCGTCTGCCTTGGTCTTCGGCCAGATTGCATAGCCAAGCATCGGCTTCGGGAAGTCGATCGGCGGATAATGCACCACCTTCGACAGCGTGCACAGCGTATCGTTCGTCTGCGTCTGCGAGAGCTTGACGACGCAGCCGATATCGCCGGTAAACAGCTTGCCGACACCCAGCTGATACTTGCCGTTGACGACATAAACCTGAGCTACTTTCTCAGTGATGTCTTTCTGCGCATTGCAGACCTGAGAATCAGAATTCAGAACACCGCTCATCACTTTCAGATAAGAGATCTTTCCGACAAACGGATCGATGATCGTCTTGAATACGAATGCAGAAAGTGCTTCATTCTCATTCGTCTCCATGTCAATCGTCTCACCCTTTGCATTGAGGGCATGCACATGTCCCTTCTCGGCATAGCTCGGGAAGTATTCCGTGATCAGATCAAGCAGACGCTCAATTCCGGTCTGAAGCTCAGCACTGCCGCAGTAGACCGGCCGGATATCACCGGATCTCACGCCGATTCTAAGGCCTTTGGCAAGCTCATGCTGGTCGAACTCTTCTCCGGAGAAGAACTTCTCCATGAGTTCATCATCCGTCATCGCAATGGCCTCTGCCAGTTCCTGATAGTATTCCTCGACTTTGTCTTTCAGTTCATCCGGAACTTCCTGGGCAACATCGCGCTTGTCATAGTACCATGCTTTCTTGCGAAGAATATTGACAGACCCGATGACCTTGCGGTCCTTGATGATCGGAAGCTCGAACAGAATGACGGACTTGCCGAACTTCTCACGCAGCTCATCCACGGTCTTCGAGAAATCCGCATTGTCATCATCCAGCTTGTTCACGAAGAAGATCGTAGGCAGCTTGCGGCGGAGCACTGCATTCTTCCATGCCCGCTCTGTGCCAGCCTCTACGCCGTCTTTCGCACTGACGACAATCAGCGCATTGTCGCCAACGGTGAGCCCGGTAACTTCTTCTCCTTCATAGTCCATGTAGCCTGGCGTATCGATGAAGTTGATCTTCTTGTCTTTCCACTCGACCGGTGCCAGATGGCAATAGCACGAAGTACCGCGCTTGCCTTCTTCCGGATCGAAGTTCAGAACTGTTGTTCCGTCATTATTTTTTCCATAGCGGTCAATTGCCTTCGTGAAATAGAGACAAGCCTCGATCACAGAACTCTTGCCGGCCCCGGAATGGCCCAGCACTGTGACATTGCGTACCGCCGAAGCAAGATAGTCTTTCATCTCTTCACTCCTCCGCCTTCAGAAGACCTTTCAGGTCCGCAAGGCATTCCTTGCGCACGTAATGAATCGGAAGATTTCCGTCATAGTCTTTCTGATTCTTATCTGCACCTTTGCTCAGCAGGTACTTCACCAGCTCCGGATAGCCGATGTACGCAGCCCGCATCAGCGCCGTGCAGCCGCGGTTGTCACCTGCATTGATATCTGCGCCGGCATCGATAAGCGCACTGATGACATCCTGTTTGTATGCATTCACTGCTTCCATCAGAGCAGTTCTTCCCTGTTCATCTCTTGCATTGACATCGGCACCCTTGCCGATCAGATAGTTCACGACATCTGCTTCGCCAAGCAGAGCTGCCCGCATCAGAGAAGTACGTCCTTTATTATCATGGGCATTGACATCAGCACCGGCATGTTCCAGCATCTTGCAGATATCAAGATGGCCTTTCTTTGCGGCCCCCATCAATGCAGTCTTGTTATTCTTGTCCCTGGCTCTCGCATCGGCACCATTATCAATGAGGAACCGGACAATATCCGTATAGCCGCGCTTTGCACTGCGCATCAGTGCCGTGCGTCCATCACCATTGGTGACATTGACATTCGCGCCTTTGGAAACCATGGCGCAGACTTTCTCAAAGTCTCCTCTGGCTGCTGCGTCGAAGAATTCCTGATTCACCTGATCCATATTGAATTACCTCCTCTTTTCTGGATTCGAACGGATCCGATAAAAAAGATGGACCTGCTCAGTCCATCTCAAAAATGATCAGATTACGCACCACAACCCCATCGGTTTCTGCAACTCCATGAGCATTTTCCTGTGCATGAAAATAAGCTCCAGCTTCCATAGGGATCATGATAAGTTCACTCCGTTCTGATAAGAATACTTCTACCCTTATACTAACAGAAGAAACTTTTTCTTCAACCGGTTCTTTATGGAAACTGAGGAAGAATTTTACAAACTATGGAAAAGGGATGAAAGTGCTTTCATCCCTTCAGAATCGTTCTGGTCGGATACGGTATCACGATCTGATTCTCATCAAATTTTTTCAGAATCTCCTTACGGATATTGCTGGCCAGCCAGTATGCTTTGCCAGAATCCATGGCTGCGACCCGGAAGCTCAGTTCGATGCCGCTGTCCTGGAATTCGGTAACTGCTACCTTTACCGCAGGAACACCATCTTCATGATCTTTTTCCGTTCTCTGATCGATGAAGTCCGGTTCCTTCAGTGCAATTTCATTGATCAGCCTGCATGCCAGATCAATATCAGTTCCATAGGCAACCGAGACGGTGATCAGGGGTGTGATGACTTCACTGCCATTGCGCTTGTCTTCGACAACCGCACTGTTCATGGTACTGTTCGGAATCAGGACTCTCGTATTGTCATACGTCAGAAGAACCACATGGCGCATGGTGACTTCCGCAACTGTTCCGGTAATTGACTGCGAGGGAATCGAAACCACATCGCCGATCTGGAATGGCTGCACGATCGCAATCACTGCTCCTGCCACGAAGTTTCCGAACGTTTCCTGTGCAGCTAAGCCGGAAATGACCGCGATGATTGAAGTCGCACCAAGGGCTGCCTTTCCGATGAAGGCCAGCGGCTTGATCATGCTGAGAGTGATGAACGCAGCGATGGTATAGATCACCACCCGCATCACATTGATTCCGAATGAAAGGCTTGTCGTCGCCGCTTTGCCGCGGATTTTTTCCGTCTTTTTCATTCCCCGGTATATGAGCTTGACAAGAAATACCGCAAACGCCCAGCTCACCGCAGAACTGATCAGAAAGTTCAGAAAACCGGATTCAAAGATCGTTGAGCCGAATTCAGCAATTGATGTTTCGTTCATATAAGCCTCTATTTCAGCAGTGCGCTGTATGCCTGATACGCAGGCATGTAATGTTCCACGATCGCATAGAATCGCTTCGAGTGATCCCGTATCAGAAAATGAACATATTCATGAAGGAGGACATACTCCAGTGCTTCTTCGGGATAATGGATCAGTCTGGTGCTCAGAGTGATCCTGCCTTCCGCAGGGTAGCATACCCCCCACCGGCTCGTCATGAAACGATAGCGGATTTCCGGAACCGGAAGGCCATTGGCCATGCAGATCAGAGAATCCCATTGCCCTCTCAGTCCCTGCACTCTGCGTTCAAGTTCCTGATTGGCAGCAGCCCGGAATGCTTTCGTGATCCGCTCATCCGTCTCTTCTCTTAGAACAAAGGTGATGAGTTCGCCATCCACGCTGCACGAGTCTTGTTTTCCTTCCAGATAGCGGGCATACTTCTTCTCGCCCATCCACCAGATCACCGGACCCTCTGTGCCTTCCCGGTTGATGAACTCCGTACGCTGCTGGCTCAGCTGAGTCTTCAGCACCCAGGTTTCCCGTGACCAGATGAATCTGCGGATCTCCTCATCCGTGACCCAGCTTCCGCAGGATACTGCAAGGCTGCCATCCGGATTCACCCGGAGATACATATTCCGGATCCTTTTTGTTGTAACGATTACCGGGGTTTCCCTTCCGCCGATCAGAATACTGAATGTTCTCTTCATGGATGGGATTCATTATAGCGCAAACCAGCCGGATCATCCGGCAAGGAGATCCCTGATTCCGTCACAGTGACAGCAGTGTTCCTCCTGCATAGGTCACCCAGGCAAAGAGCCAGGCAACCAGGCACTGGAAGACGACGATGCCAAACGCCCACTTGCCGCCAAGTTCTCTTCTGACTGCAGCAATTGCAGCAATGCATGGCGTATACAGCAGGCAGAAGACCAGCAGAGATATGCAGGAAAGCGGAGTGAGGATCTGCATCAGTTCAGCAGTATTGCCGATCAGAACCTGCAGCGTTGCAACTACGGATTCCTTCGCCATGAAGCCGGTGATCAGAGCCGTCGAGATCCGCCAGTCTCCGAAGCCCAGCGGCTTGAAGATCGGAGCGATGAAGCCAGCAGCTGAAGCAAGCATGCTTGCGCTGGAATCCGTCACGAGGTTGAAGTGAAGATCGAACGAACGGAGGAACCAGACGACAATCGTTGCCGCGAAGATGACCGTGAATGCTCTCTGCAGGAAGTCTTCTGCTTTCTCCCAGAGCAGCTGGCCGACATTCTTCGGGCTCGGCATGCGGTAGTTCGGAAGCTCCATCACAAACGGGACTGCTTCTCCGCGGAAGGCAGTCTTCTTCATGATGACTGCAGTCAGAATGCCGATCAGGATGCCGATGACATAAAGCAGAATCATCACCAGCCAGCCCGTATGCGGAAAAAAGACATTCGTGAAATACGTATAGATCGTAATCTTCGTCGAGCAGCTCATGAACGGCGTCAGAAGAATTGTCATCTTCCGGTCTCGGTCAGAAGGAAGCGTACGGGAACTCATGACAGCCGGAACCGTGCATCCGAAGCCTACCAGCATCGGAACGATACTGCGGCCGGAGAGACCGATCTTTCGCAGAGGCTTATCCATGACGAAGGCAATGCGGGCCATATAGCCGCTGTCTTCAAGAATGGAAAGAAAGAAGAACAGAACGACGATGATCGGAATGAAGGCAAGCACTGCCCCGACACCATTGAAGATCCCGTCGATGATCAGCGAATGCAGAGCCGGATTCACCTGGGCTGCAGTCAATGCCTGATCTGTGACTGAGGTCAGTGCACTCACTCCTGCCGCAACCAGATTCTGAAGGGCAAGACCGATCACGTTGAAGGTCAGATAGAACACCAGTCCCATGATCACGATGAAGGCAGGAATTGCGGTATACCTCCCGGTCAGGATGCGGTCGATCTTCTCACTGCGCTGGCGCTCCTTGGATTCCCGCGGTTTCACTACCGTCTTTGCACAGAGCTTCCGGATGAAGGAAAAGCGCATATCTGCGATGGCAGCACTGCGGTCAAGACCGCGTTCTTCTTCCATCTGCTTCACGATGTGCTCCACCATCTCTTTTTCGTTCTCTTCCAGCTGCAGGGCATCGATGACCAAATGATCGCCCTCAATCAGCTTGGAAGCCGCAAAGCGCAGCGGAATGCCTGCCCTAGCAGCATGGTCTTCAATCAGATCCATGATGCCATGCATTGCCCGGTGAACAGCTCCGTGATGATCGTTCACATCACAGAAATCCTGGACCAGAGGTTTTTCCTGGTACTTTGCAATATGCACTGCATGGCGCACAAGTTCTTCGATGCCTTCGTTCTTTGCAGCAGAGATCGGAACTACCGGAACGCCAAGCAGGCGCTCCATCTCGTTGATGCGGATCGAGCCGCCATTTCCGCGCATCTCATCCATCATATTCACCGCCACTACTACCGGCACATCAAGCTCCAGCAGCTGCATGGTCAGATAAAGATTGCGTTCAATCGCAGTCGCATCCACGATATTGATAATTGCTTTCGGCTTCTCATTCAGAATGAACTGCCGGGAAACGATCTCTTCGCTCGTATACGGGGACAGGGAATAGATCCCCGGAAGATCAGTGACTTCCGTATTCGGATAGCCACGAATGACACCGCTCTTGCGGTCCACTGTGACACCAGGAAAATTGCCTACATGCTGATTGGAACCAGTCAGCTGATTGAACAAAGTCGTCTTGCCTGAATTCTGATTTCCGGCCAGCGCAAACGTCAGCTTCTCTCCCTCCGGAAGCGGATGCTCATTAGCACGGTCATGATATTTCCCGCCTTCGCCAAGACCCGGATGATCAATCGGTTCGAGCTGCTCGACCCTAGGACAAGGCGTCTCATCGATTTCCTTGGCCGGAAGCACTTCAATCTTCTCTGCATCAGCCAGCCGCAGGGTCAGCTCATAGCTGTCGATGCGAAGCTCCATCGGATCACCCATCGGAGCAAGTTTCTTCATCGTCACGGTATTTCCCGGAATGACCCCCATATCCAGAAAATGCTGGCGCAGTTCGCCTTCTCCGCCGACTTTCGTGATGACCGCAGATTCTCCGGCTTTCAGATCTCGCAATGTTGTCATAGTTTTCCCTTCTTAGCTAAGACTAACTTTGTTAGCCTTGAGTACTATAGCTCCCGGGATGAACATCTGTCAATAACAGGCCGGAATGCACTTGCCGGATATGGTTCATCCTCCAGGAAAGCATCAGAAAAGCAACCCTCTCTCTTCAGAAAGGTTCCTGCTTTGCGGATACCGCCTTCAGCTCTATCGTATCCGATTCCAGTCCCTCCCCTTCGGCAGAAAGAGTCAGTGTTCCGCTCTTTGTTCCGGGCTGAATGATGATCAGTGCTTTTCCCGAAAAGGTGCTCCTGGCCGCATGCGTCTCATCAGTGCCCTGATAAGAAGAAAGATCCGTCGGATCACCATTGTCCGCTCCGGCAATGATTCCGTTCCCATTCAGCGTGAAGGAAAGCTGCCTGGCTGCTCCGTATACCGGATTGCCATCCGCGTCCTGGATCTCTGCGGTCACAAACGCAAGATCCTTTCCATCCGCAGTCAGTACGCTCTCCTGTGAGGTAAGCACGATCTTTGCAGGTTCACCCGACGTCACCACACGGCTGCGTCCGACCGTATCCGTGATCACATTGCCATCTTCATCATAAGCCTTTGCCGAAAGCTCTCCGGAACGATACCAGATCTTCCAGGTCAGATACAGACTCCCTTTATACGTCTGATACGAATATCCATCATCCGTCGTCTGTTTCGTGAAATCCTTTCTGCCTAATGACTTTCCATTGCAGAACAGCTCCACGCTTGCTGCATTGCTGTATACAGCAACCGTCACTCTGCCAAGCCAGTCTTTCTTAAGATCTTCCCGATTCCAGTCAGGAAGAATATGCAGCGTGGTCACAGAATCATTCCACTGACTCTGATAGAAGTAATAAGAATCTTTCTCAAATCCTGCCGTATCGATAACCCCGAAATAAGAAGACTTCGGCCTGGGTCCCTGACCAGTCACCGACCCTGCTCCAAGCCCGTTCCATGGTTCCGGTTCTCCGAGGTAATCCCAGCCGGTCCAGATGAATTCCCCAGCCAGATAATCTCGTTCAATCACATTCTTCCAGACTTCTTCCGCTGTGCTTCCCCATTCCACATGGGCATGGTCATACGCACTGACCTGAAGATTCTTCTCATCAATTCCCTTGCTGGAATACCAGCCTCTTGTATTCAGCGCACTTGCGGTCTCAGACCCATAGAAACACCAGTCCGGATAAGCTTCATGCATGTCGTCATAGACCTCTGCAGTCGCATAGTTCAGGCCGACCGCACCCTTTGCATCTATGATCTCCTGGTCTATCGCAATCTGCGTCGCATTGTCTTTTCCGGCCATGTTGTCGCCGATGGTCACAACCGCCGAAGGATCTTCATCCCGGATCCAGGAAATGATCTGTGATGCATACTTCGGGTATTCTGAAGGATCTCCGCCGATATTGCCAAGCAGTTCATTTCCGATCGAATACATGATCACGGCAGGATTATTGCGTGATTCCCGCACCATCTTCCGAGACACATATTCCGCCCAGGTCTCTTCTGCATAGGCCCCTTCAATCTCATTGTCTGATCCCACCGTTTCTGTAAACCAGCTGCTGCCGTCATAGGTATTTCCGTTCTTCGGATAGAGGTAGGTATCAAACCCTTCTTCAAGCAGAAGAAAGCCCTTTTCTGCACAGAGCTCCCGGAGAATTCTGCCTGCTGGATTATGAGCAGATCGGATGGCATTGACTCCCATTTCTTTCAGCTTATTCAGCTGCCGTTCTACAGCAGCTTCATAGCAGGCAGTGCCAAGTGCCCCGTAATCCTGATGCAGGCATACGCCCTTCAGCTTCATCGCTTCTCCATTCAGAGAAAACCCATGATCCGGATCCCATTCTGCATAGCGGAATCCGAACGGGATCGAAACTTCATCTTCATAGGAAGAATTGATTGTGATCTTCCAGGTATACTGTTCCGGATCTGATACTGACCAGAGATCCGGATCACTGATCGCAATGGTCTGAACAAGTTCTGCCTGTCCCCGGGCAGGAATCGTCACCTGTGAAGAAACCGCTTCTCCATAGACCGCCCCTTCCGGATCTGCCATCACGCTCATAACTGAAGCAGACTGCTCTGTATCTGTTTCATTCTGAAGCACGATGGAAGCAGACACCTCGGTATTCCCTGTTTCTTTCAGGGCATCCGGATCATATGAGATCACAGTCCCTTCTTCGTCAATCCGGACAGGATCCGTCACTTTCAGCCATACATCGCGATAAATGCCGCTGCCGGTATACCATCGGCTATTCGGCTGCTGATTTTCCACTCTGACTGCCAGCACATTCTCGGTCTTTCCATCCACAGCCAGGTATGCTGTGAGATCAAAGGAGAAGGAAGTGTATCCATCCGGATGCTCCCCGAGCTTATGACCATTGAGATATACTTCAGCACGCTGATAAGCGCCATCAAAGATCACGGAAATCCGTTTCCCTGAAAGAGATTCCGGCAGAATGAACTTCTTCCGGTACCAGCCCGTGCCGCCTGGAAGAAAGCCGCTCTCCGCTTCGCAGTCTTCAGAATAATCCATCGAGATCGACCAGTCATGCGGAAGCGACAATTCCTCCCATCCGGAATCATCCAGCTGAATATCCTCTCCGCCTGCCTGTTCTCCATACGCAAACAGCCAGTCTCCATCGATGCATGTAAGACGCGAAGAAAGATCCAATACCTTGCTTTCTTCTTCCGCAGATACCGGAACAATCCCTGATACCGCCAACAGAATCATCACCAGTACACAAAAAACACGTTTCATGGGTTCATCTTAACATGCGGAAAGAAACGGATCCATCTTCCTCAGAGATTGAGACGGAATGCTCTGCTGTGGAGGATCGCAGTCATCATTTTCTCTGCTTCCTGCAGAACCTCCTCACGGCCCATGCCTTTTTCCTTGCATACCCGGATGAAATCCCACATTCCTCCGCAAAGAAAAGCAGCCATCAGATTGCAGCATCCCCGGATGGGATCATCTTCCGGATTATTCTTTTTCTGCATGCGTTCCATCTCTTCAGAGATCCCACGGATTTCGTCCTGGAAGATATCATCCAGAAGCTCGTACTTATCGCCTCCCGCAGAAGTATGATCGATTTCACCGGAAATTGCCTGATACAGATTTCAGAAAAAACTAAATTCAGATCATTCCGGGAAAGATGCACGGATGCGGTCCAGGATTCTGGCGCAGGCAATCGAATCATCCAGAGACATCTGATCACTGCCGGATGCTTTCTCTGCAATCAGCCGATCGAAGTGACGGATTTCTCCGCTGAAGTCATCTCCTTCATAGGGAATGGATTCTTCCCATGTGCCTTTCGCTGTATTCAGGCGGATATGATCCGGCCGATGCATCGGGAAGACCTCAAGAATCCCGGAAGTTCCCGTAAATACCGCCTGGGAAGGAATGCTCTGATCGAAGGCGACGATCAGCTGACCATCGATCCCGTTTCCTTCCATTCTGGAATTGACATACATTTCTGATGGACCACGATGAATTTCAGTCCTGATGATCCGAAGATCATTTCCCAGATACTTCTGAAGCCAGCTCACCCCATAGCAGCCAATATCAAGAAGACATCCTCCGCCTTGTTCTGGGTTCGTGATATAGCTCGTTCCGTATCTCTCCTTCGCCAGCACGAAGCCATTCCGCACGAGAATGGACTTCAGTTCTCCGATCGCACCGGAGTCCAGCAGCCAAACCGCCCTGTGAAATGCAGGTGTGAAACGGTTCTTCATCGCTTCCATGAAAAGCATATGGGACTCTTCAGAAACTGATCTGATCTCATTCATCTCTGCTTCGTTCAATGCGGCAGGCTTCTCGCAGAGCACTGCCTTTCCATGACGCATTGCCTTGCATGCCCATTCTGCATGCATGAAATTCGGCAGGGAAAGATACACTGCTTCAACCTCAGGATCTTCTATCAGTTCTTCATGCGACAGATAAGCTTTCTGACATGGGTGTTCCTCAGCAAATGCTTCCATCTTCCTGATGCTGCGTCCGCTGATCGCATAGAGTTCATCGCCTTCCCTGCTGAGGGAGTCTGCAAACCGATGAGCAATCTTTCCTGCTCCGATGATTCCGTATCTGACCATAAAAAAGAATTTCCTTCCTGATTATCATCATACTAGATGGAGATTCTGAATAAAATCATGAATCGGCTCATCTTTTCTGCAGTATTTCATGCATGCAGATGCCTTCCGGAGACGTGGCCGGCAAGATTTACTCCCAGACCGAATGGTCTTTTCCGGAACCAGCTTTAAAATGATACTTGACGATGCCGAGATCTGTTTTCGTATAGAAGCCAAGTCCTGCTTTTGCATGAACATGGTCGCCATGCCGCTCCAGATAGTACTTCTGCTGATTGATCGCAGTCGGCGCTAAGAGAGCCGCCTTGATGCCATTCAGGTACCAGTCCGGATCGCCCTCTTTCCAATCGCTGATGTCTGTGAGCTTCTTCTGCTTATGCGCAGTTCCCTGGGTCTTTCCATAACCCAGTGCAATGACCATATACCGCTTTTCTCCGGTTCTGATGTCGCCCTCTGCCTTGCCTTTCCGGTAAGTCATCGCAACCCAGCAGGAATTGATACCAAGCTGCTGTGCCTTCAGAACAAGTCTTTCTCCATAGTACCCGATCTCCTCGTCTTTGCCGCTCGGGCCCGCCAGCACGAAGTAATTCCGGCAGCCGCTGAAGCTTCCGTAATGAGGCTTGCCTGCGTCAAACGCTTCCGGTTCATCGGTGACCAGCTGAATATGCAGCCCGCTTTCCAGATTGACCTGTTCTGTTTCCTGCTTCAGTTCTTTTACTGCCTCTTCTGCCAGGGGCTGATCCGTAAATGCTCTGACCGCATGTCTTGTTTCCATTGCCTGCTTGAGATCCATAGTCTATTTCCTCCTGCTCCAGGATAAATGTCTTCTGCGACTGTTCTGTATCGTGTGTCATCAGCACTGCATCACAATGCGGATCCAGTGCGTAGTCTCTTAATTTCTTCAGAGTTTCTGCTTCTTCTTTCCGATTCCACTCTGCTCCCGGCAGCACCTGTCTTTCAGAAGAAGCCCGCCCGTAGCCTGCATCTCCGGCAATCAGCACATAATGATCCGGCTTGCCGATCCGGAAGGCTGTCATGCCAGCGGAATGTCCATGCATCGGAATTGTGGTCAGCGTTCCATCCTGAAAAAAGTCATATTCCTGATCCGGGAAGGTCTCCATACGCACATTCTTCCATAACCGCTTCAGATACCTCGGATTCCGCTTCTGCGCCGCCTTCCATTCTGCCTGGCTGCACATGACATGTCCTGCATTGCGCACCTCATCGATCCCGCCGGCATGATCAATATCCAGATGCGCCAGCGGACAGTAATCCAGGTCATCCGTACTGAATCCATACAAAGCCAGCTGATCGATGATTCCTTCGCCATCCGGCAGTAATCCCGATGATGCAAAGTAATTGAAGAAGCCTTCATAAGCCCTTGCATCTTGACGGATGGCATTGTCCCAGCCCGTGTCGATCAGAATCTTTCCCTGCAGATGTTCATCAGATAAGCTCTCACCGGCACCGAACACTGATGTGTCTTTCCGCGGAACAGACCCGTGAAAGCAAGCGGATTGCGGGAACGATCTGAAAACGGCAATGCCTCATCAACTATCGTGCTTCCGCACGCAAGCACATAAACCTTAATCATTACCGCTCCGATCCGGCAGCTCGCTCATGATCTGCTGTGCATGTTTCAGCATGCCGATGAGCTGATTCATCGCTTCTGCATCCGCGTCAGAATAGTAGTAATTATTCGTTCCTTCTCTGCGCACCCGGATGATGCCCGCATCTTTCAGTATCTGAAGATGATGCGAGACTGCCGGCCGCGAGAGAGAAGTCTTCGCAGCGATGTCATTGACCCGCATGCCGCTTTCCATCATCACCAGGATCAGATGCTGCCGCATCTCATCGCCCAATACTGTCAGAAGCTCCGCTGACTTTCTGATCTCTTCAGAGAGTTTCCTGATCTCGCCCGGAGCTGTCATAGATTCACCTCATCTGTTTAAGTACATGGGCCCATTATGCCATGTTCTTTTTCCGATCATTCAACGGGAAAGAAAATCGAGATGAATGAAAAAGCCTTCCAGCAGGTATCCGGAAGGCTGATTCAGGATTCTCAATTCCGGGAAGTATTCTCCGGTTTTGCGATCACTGCTCTTAGACTCGAATACATCGTCGTTTCCACGGTCGCATTGAAGCGGGCCTTCTGTCCCTGTCTGGTACGGATGCCCGCAAAGCAGGCCGTGATCTTCCTGCGCACTGTATCTGCAGAATCCGGATTGATCAGCTGAGACAGAATCATGAAACTGCCATTTCCGGAACGAAGCAGCACATTGTTTCTGCCGCAGGTTTCTGCCAGATTCTCTCCCGCAGTCCTGAGCAGTGCTTCTGTTTCTTCCGGTCCGAACTTCTTCTTCAGTTCAGAGAGATTTTCAATCTTCACCAAGATCATCGCAAAATCGATGCCGCGTTTCTGACTTGCCTCGATATACCTGGAAATCGATGGCTTTTCCTGAGAACCGCTGGCAGCAGAATTCAGAAGTCCGTGCTTCTTCTCTTCTTCTGTCAGATCGATGAACCACCCGGTGAGGCCGCTGATCTCTCCATCCTGGACAATCGGTCCCTTTGTGCAGGCAATCTCATGTTCTTCCCCCTGCACGATGCAGGTGCCTGGCACGTCATGAACGCTGACCCCATCACGGATCACCCGGATCTCATCATTCCGGTACGGATCCGGATCGGTATGCCAGCCGAGATCCTCATCTGTCTTGCCAAGCACTTCATCCACGCTCTTCATGCCATAGAAATTCAGAAATGCCTGATTGACGCCGAGGAACCTCCGGTCGCGGTCTTTCCAGAACGTTCCGACCGGCAGCAGCTTCAGCAGGCTGTTCAGAATGGAATCCGTTGCAATCGGAAGTGTGCGCTCCGCAGATTGTGTTTCTGCACGCAGAGAAGAAGCTTCTTCGGCAGTGATCGCCTTCGGCATTCCGGAGCTTACTGGTGCCATCATCAATGCAGAAAGAATGATCTGATGTCCTGGTGCGAGGACCGGAATCTGGAACGCATAAGACTCTCCGATTCCATTCCGGGTTTCCCCATGGAAGTCCAGAATCCGGCACGGATTTCTCCCATCGGAAAGATCAGCCTCAACATTCTCCCAGAGATAATAGTTTTCAAACCTCTGCCTGTCTTCCATGGATACATTAGCTTCTGCATATGCCCTGACTGCATCAGAGAGGTTTCCTTCCTGAGTGATATTATTCAGATTTCCTCCGGTCTGATGGATCGTCTTCACCCTGCCGCTTTCATAATCAAGCAGATCAATCCGATCAAACATGGCGACAATCGATCTCAGCGCCTTATCCTGTTCTTCCTGCCTGCCTGAATTTGCAAAACCGCTGAGGTTCAGCGAAGCCACCAGAACCGTCATCGCACCTGATTCCTGATTGACTGCCACCAGCCGAAGCCGATGCGTGCAGTATTCGCCATTGATGACCGTATCGAACTTCACCGGCTTTCCGCTTCTTCTGGCAAGATCTGCCGCCCGCCGATACTGATCGCCGATACCAGCATAATTCTGATTCAGCAATTCTTCAGCCGTGCCAGCATCTCCAGCTTCCAGGGAATGGAGATAATCATTGAACGAACGGTTGCAGGCAAGACACTTGATGTGATCCGTTCTGATCTCAAACAGGCCTCTCGGAATCGCATAATACCAGCCATCTCCTTCGGAGGCAGACTCCTCTCCGGACAGCAGATTGATTCTTCCGGCAGCACTTCCGTATCTTGCTTCTTCCATAGTTTCCATAGAAAACCCCTTCTGCAGGAATTCTTCCAGCGGAACTGGTCTGGAATAATAGTATCCCTGAACCATCTCGCAGCCGACCTCCTTCAGAAAGGCGATATGCTCGGCAGTCTCCGCGCCTTCGCACAGCGTCTCGATGCCAAGCCTCTTTGCCATATCAATCGTCGAAGTGATAATCGTCTCTGCCCGTTTCCGGAGCTTTTCATCCGACAGGGAGCGCAGAAACTTCATATCAATCTTCAGCACATCGAAGTCTACTTCCTTCAGGACATTCATCGAAGAATAGCCGCTGCCGAAGTCATCCATCCAGATCCGGTATCCTGCTCTGCGGAACTTCTGAAGCGATTCCTTCATCGCGTCATAGGACTCCGCAAACGCCGACTCCGTCACTTCAATTTCAAGATCTGCAGGCGTCAGTCCGTGTTTCTTCACGATTTCATCCACACCCTGAAAAATATCGCAGAGCTGGAAATCAAACCGGGACAGATTGATCGAAACCGGCACCGTCCGGGCCCCTTTCTTCTTCAGATTCTCAATATCTCTGCATGCACACTCGCAGATATGCAGATCCAGCAGGTGGATGATTCTCGCATTCTCCAGCACATCAATGAATGTTTCCGGAAGCAGAACCGAATAATCCTCTCCGCGCCAGCGGCAAAGTGCCTCTGCTCCGCACAGCTTACCCGTCAGCAGGCGGATCTGCGGCTGGTAATAAGCCACAAGCTTCCCCTCCCTGATCGCATCCGGAAGCGTATCAATAATCTTCTTGCGGGCAAGCATCCGCTGAATCTCCGAACGATCATACCAGCAGAAGACCTGATCATTCCGATCACGCAGCGATGTTTCCGAGAGATGAGCATTATCAATTGCCGTCAGAATCTCCATGCCAGGTTCCACCCGGCAGATTCCTGCTTTCAGCTCCAGGACGAACTGATTCTGATAATGAGAAACCTCCCGGTGAAGCCGCATAATCGAGGACTCCAGATCCTCTGCCTGATCTGTCATCACCGCAAAATGATCTGCAGTAATCCGGCAGATCAGTGCCTTCGGCCACTGATACCTCAGCAGCCTGGCAAGATACAGAATCAGTCCATCGCCGGCATCTCTCCCGCACGTCGTGTTGAAGAGCTTGAAATGCTCGATATTGAAATATATGACATGATACTTCTTCAGAGGCTCTTTCTTCAGAAGAGTTTCCCCCATTCTTCCGAACGCATCTCTGGTCAGAAGCTTCGTCAGACCGTCATGTTCCTCTTCGGTCCAGCTCTCGGTCTGCGCAATACGCTCCAGGGAATCGCGATTATCTCTCCATTCCTTGCCTGACAGAAGATAATACTGGCGCTTGTCTTCATACATCCCCGTCTCTGCTCTCCGCACAAGATCGTTGAGATCCGGATTTTCTTTTCCAGCCATCGCGTATCCGGCAGACACATGATAGGAATCTTCTTCGGCAAGCTTCTTCATCTGCCCCGTTCTTCTGATCACTTCTTCTTCCGGAAGATCGATTGCAAATGCAATGAATTCATCTCCCCCGATCCGGAAGGTCAGCTCATCCCCGAACTCTTCGCGGACTGCTGCAGCGATGCTCTTGAGCATCTGGTCGCCGGCATCGTGTCCTTTCTGCTCATTGATCTCATGAAGCCCATCGGCATCCGCATAGACACAGGCAAGCTTTTCCTGATACTTTCCTGGCAGCACTCCTAAAGCCTTCTGATAAGAATTCCTGCTCTTCAGTCCGGTCAGAAGATCCATGTCTCCGACCAGAAACAGTTCTTTCTCATAGAGCATCTTTCTTGCAAATGACCTGCTCAGATACGCACTGGAAAAGAAGCTGCACACAGAGAACAGGATAGAGTTCAGAATATCGGTGCGCACCATATCTGAATGATCAAACCGGACTGCCATCAGAATGAAGAATGCCAGATTGATGCCGATGCACTTCATGGTTCTGGAAGGACGATCCGGAAAAAACAGAGGAGCCGACAGCACGACCGCCCCGAATGACACCGCCGGATCATCCGGACTGTAAGCCGTTCCAAGCAGCGTACCAGTCACCAGCAGAGCCGTCAGCAGCACATAGCAGGCCAGGAACACCTGCTTCAGCTTTCCGGCAGAAAGTTTCTGAGCATACACATGCACAAGCAGGGAAACAGCCAGAAGGATGCTGACGGCTATTCTCGAATCACGCAGGACGGAGTTCTGTTCAAAAAACGAGATGATCAGCAGAGCCGCCGCTGACGGCGGATGTGCGGACCATGCGCGGCGGAATCTTTTGGTACTGGCCCGACGGGTCCTGGTACCGCCTCGTTGCCGGATCTGGTACCGGAAGGAATATCTAAAAAGTGGAGCAGCTCCGTG
>Ga0256404_1001420_pt1 | contig 57936 bp, 58 predicted proteins | sample RumenRJG_01DNA_FD_185990 | JGI IMG/M metagenome (GOLD analysis project Ga0256404, IMG submission 185990) | Bovine rumen microbial communities from Lethbridge, Alberta, Canada - RJG_01 | ecosystem: Host-associated > Mammals > Digestive system > Stomach > Rumen | place: Canada: Alberta | collected... | reverse complement strand
GGGCACTGCCGAGTAGCAGCGTTCGGTGTAGATAAGCGCTGAAAGCATCTAAGCGCGAAGCTAGCTCCAAGATTAGATTTCCATTGAGGGTCGTTGTAGACGACAACGTTGATAGGCTGCAGGTGTATAATGGTGACATAAAGCCGAGCAGTACTAATTGCCCGAATCTTTTTCTAAAAAAGGTTTTTAACCAACAATCGAGCTTGATTGCTGGTGCTTGTGAAAGCTTTACATTCGATCAATACGTCAACCCCATATTTAGGTGGTTATAGCGCTGAGGTCCCACCCCTTCCCATTCCGAACAGGGTCGTTAAGCTCAGCATCGCCGATGGTACTGCACTGCGTTGTGGGAGAGTAGGTAGCCGCCACTTTGAGAACCTCTGAGATTCGTCTCAGGGGTTCTTTCTTTGTATAGCATGTCCGGCGATGCAAGCGGTAAGCCGACCCCATCCTTTTTTTTCTCGCTTCGCGAAAATTTTTTGGGGAAAGAAAAAATCGTTTTTTGTTTCTCTTCTTTTCTATGTTTGTTTTCGGCGATGGTATCGCCGCTTTTTTCTTGTTTCTGCTTGTAGTGTATGGGCTCGGACATAGGCAGATTAGTCCTTCGCTGTCCTCCCTCTGCGTGAGGACGTTATTATCTCGTATAGCCCCCTGTCTTTGTATCACATCCAATGAGCCTACAAACGCCAGCGGTCTGCCCAATACGAGCTAAATGCGGGTGTAGCCCATGCGGGGTGTAGTTTTCTCTCCGTCCGTTTCGTTCAGATTGCATCTGAACACAAAGAAAGCGGCATTGCTGCCGCCTTCTGTTGTTATTTCTTACGATGTTTTTCTACATGGTAGAAACCCAGCGTGAGGATCTTTAGGATGACTTCGTACAGAACTTTCACCCAGTCTTTTTCTTCGTTTTCAGTTTTCATTTTCGATCTTGATTTTAATTGGTTCATTACTTGCTTGCAGTGCAAGCCATTCCGCAGTAAGTTGCTGTTCCATGGCGGCACTTACCAAGACACAACCCTTGCTGTGCTCCGGCTTTGTACCTCTGTGGATGCGTATACCGCTGCGTCCGGGCACGTTTCCTATAAGCGGCAGCATTCGGTTGAAGCGCGGTGAGAATGTGACCAAGACCGGATAAGTTCCTACTGGTATGATATAGTCCGCATTTTCGAGCGTTGCGATGTCTCGTCCATTCACGCGCATACTTCCGCGCACTGCCTTTTCGTTTCGGTTAATTCGCCGCATCTGAATTACCGCCATGCTTACTCTTCCATTTGTAAGTGTAATCAATGCCAAATAGTGCGCCCGCGAACGTAGCTACCTCGCCAAAGCCTACCAACAGGCTCTCGTGAATCTCGCCCTGCGGAGCGATAAACGCCCCGCAGAACAAGAGCACTAATCCACCGATAGAAAGCACAGCCGCCGTAATCAGTTGGATGTTAGCTTTCATCGTTTACCTCCTTTCGTTACGGACGCGGATGCTGAGTGTCGTACTCACGACCGCAGATGTACCAGTAGTACGCCTTCATGGTCTTCTTTCCGCGCGGGTTGTTCCGTTGAGCCAAGAAGTCAATCTGGTCTTGGGTAATCTTCGACAGGTCGCGACTACGGTCGTGAACCATCTCCGCGATACCCTCGAAGCGCGTACGAGCCCATACAGAGTTCGTGCTGCTCGACTTCACGAAGTTAGACTCGTCGCGCAAGTAAATGCGGTTGCACGAATCGCTCGTTGTAGCAGCCCTGCGGTGCGTCGCTAACAGCATTCGACCATGTTTATGCGGCTCTTTCTTGCCGTACTTACACAATGCGCCGGATACATAGTCAATACCGGCTTGCCATGCTACTTTTGCCATAAATTCGTTAAGGTTTAGATTGTTAGACATTTAGGTTAACTGAGTTTTGCGTACTCCTGTGCGAACATGTATCCGCGCAGCGTGCCGTACTTGCTCTGGTTCTTGAACGAAGCAGCATAGGCGGTCTTTTGCTCAACCGTCAACGCATTGACAGCCGCAATCGCCTGACGGAACTTCGCCTGACGAGCCAGTTCTTGCTCGCTAAACGGTTTGGTGCGAGGATTACAGATTTTACCCGTGTACAGGGTATTACCTTTCTTCGCAAAATACACATCGGAGTGTTCACAGATCTTGCCGCTATACGACTTGACCATCTCAATAGGAACATACTTTGCCATAGTTGTTTAGGTTAGGTTTAGTTAATAATGTTAATTTTGTCGCGTAGCCGAGGTTAAGCAGATGTTAAGCCGAGGTTAGAAATTCTTTCTGCGCCTCTTTTTCAAACGACGGTGCAAATGTATAACAAAAAGCGGAGACGTGCAAATTTTCGTCTCCGCCGATGACCAAAAGTGGTCATTTATACGATGAACGTCGCAAAATGCGCGAATGTGATCTTCACTCGGTCATTGAGTGCGTACTGAATCAGACTTGTTGCGTCCTCTGTCTTGAGCCACCCTTTGTTAGTCTCCCGTTTGCGGTAATGCTTCTTCTGCCGCCAACCATACAACAGCGTCTCCCATTCCTTGGACGTATATGCCGTATTCTTATACTGCTCAATCCCGTCTTTGATGTGCGCTAACGGAATCTTATTTTCTCGCTTCATGCTTCGCCTTTCTGTTACGCATTTTACAAGCGAACTTCGCAACCATCAGCACCGCCTCGTACAACCCGTCTCGGTTTGCCACAACACCGACCATCCTGCCGATGAACCGCAGCAGCGGACTTTTCCCGCGATTGTCGCCGAAGCACTCAACCGAGGTCTTTCCGGTCTCATCCTGAATGACCACCAACGCGACACGCTCTTTCTTCTTCCCGTCCTGCCACGTGTCAAATTCCTTTATCATGCGTTCCAAAAACGCTTCATTGCTTTCCAAATTCTTTTTCATCTTTCTTGAAATTAAGAGGTTTAACATCCGTCAATTGGAATGCCTCGGCGGCTTGAACGGTATAAATGCCGTAACGGTTGTAGTACTTCGCACTAACCATCTTGAAGTTAGCCATCATACTTTTTATATGCTCGGTGCCGTTCCAATTAAAGGGCATCGGTACGCAATCTTTGATAGCGTAGTACGGATGATCTTTAATAGCCACACCGCGCAATTTCTGCTCCCACAGCGTGACCCAAATCTGCCGTTGCCGTTGGAGTGGGATAGCGTTCCATTGCTCCTCGGCAGGTCGTATCATTCGCACGTTTTGCGGTGCGATGTATGGTTTCAGCAAATCAATCATAACCGCCCAACTTCTGCGCTTCTTTAGTATGTCGTCTAAGGCTTCCATAAATAATTTTTCAAAAAGTAGTAGAGGGAGACTACAGAGGGAGTATATACTATGCAGATAGTCTCCCTACTACGAATTTTCTTTTTTCTTTTTGCTTCTTTTTCTTTTGTCTTTTACTCAACGACCTTGACCGTCAGTTTCACCTCGTCCGGCTCTTTGTCAGGGTACAACTCCACGAACGTCTTCACATACCCTGCCATCACAGCGGTACGCGCCTTGACGAGGTTCTGCTCTTTCACTTTCTCCTTTGCATTCTCGCGCCACTTCACCGCCTGTTCCTGTTGGTACTTGTGGTAATCGGCAAAGTCGAAAACCTCGGTGCGCTGCAGTTGGAACTTACCAATGCCTTCCACCTCAAACTCGCCTTTTTCCTGACCCTTTTCAGCAAGGATTGCAACGGCTTCGTTGGTCGCTTCGGTAGAAATCTCGTCAATACGTGCCTTAATAGCTTTCTCTTGATTGCGCAACTCACGCAACTCTTTCAAATTCGTTGTGTTCATATTATTCTCCGGCGTAAACGTCACCGGCTACGTTGTACATGTTAAACAATTGGAGTAATTCTTCGGAAGACATATTCTTCGGGTCTTTGCTCGGATCATTGTCCTGCCGCGCCACCATGCGCCTTGCCCGCAGCAACTTAGCGCGCTTGATATTCTCTTTCGGCGTGACGTATTGCAGATTGTCCGTACTCCAGTCGAGCATATCTCCATTGATGTGGTCAACTTCGTAGCCCTCAGGTCTTGGACCAATCCATGTGAGAGCCATGAGCATGTGGCATGTCCTGTTCCCGAACTGCCGCATGAAGGGGTAACGCGTGTGACACACTCGCGGATCTCTGGGCACGGCGAAGCATGGCTTGATCTCCCGTAACCCGAACTTGGTGAGTGAAAAGAAATGTCCGTCCCTTGTGCAATACAAAGGTTTTTCTGTTGGACATCGTTTAGCGGTGATCATTCCACCGCCCTCCGTGTAGATACGCACAACCGTTTGGCTCTCGTCTGTAAAACCGTACGCATCTACAGAAATAGGTTTGTAAATCATAATACACAGCACTCCGTTTTTTACATGCCGCGACGTGCGGTTATTAGCGAAATGCAGTGCAAAGGTATATACAAAAAATGGCTTCCCGGTTAAAGGAAGCCCATAAACAAATGAGAAACAAAAGGAACAAATGAAAAACAAATAGAGGGGCTTTTTTACGGCTCATTTGTACAAAAGAAACAAATGTAAAACAAATGCAAAACGTCAAAAATAATAGATAAAATTGCTGTAACTATACCGCCTCATTGTGGGGAAAGATTCCTGTAGTTTTGCAAAGATTTGCTTCTTATCCATACCCTTAAAATCAAGCACACCCATTTGTCGGTACTTCTTGAGAAAGGCAGCTAAGGTCTTTGCGTCACTCTCTGCCGCTTCGCGGAACATATTTTCAAACTGCTCCGGCGTATATAGCCCAAGTTCTGTCAGTTTCTCCGTCACGAGGAAGGGACACGGAGCCTGCTCCACAATAGGCACAACATCTTCCACACATGTCTCATGCGTGCTTGTTTTTTGGGTATGTTCTCCTTGGTAAAAATTAACAGAGATATTGTCGTGAATGTCGATGTGATCACCGGCATAATAGATTCCATGAAAATGGACTTGAAAAATAATTGGTCTCATGATTCAATGAATGAGACAGCGGACATAAAAAGCACGGGTGCAGGAGCGATTAACATAAAAGTCTGCAAACTTTGAAACAAGACTCCTGCGAACCCATGCCATGACACGAGTAGCAGGACATAGTCTTCTTGTTTCTTTTAAGTTTGCAGACTTTTGTTAATCAAGAATATGCCTGTGTTGCACTATATGCTATTTAACATGTCCTCCCATTTATAGTCTAAGAGCCGACTAAAATCCGCTGCAAAATTACTACTTTTTTTTGAATTATACAAGTTTATTAGTTATTTTATCATAAATTACGATGAATTTTTTTCTTCTGTATATCAAAATCTACGAAACAGAACTTAATTCTTCTAAAAGTTCGAATGTGTCTGTCATTGAAATAAGATCAGATATGTTGTTATTTTGTTGTCCCTCTACAGCATTAGCGAAACTCAATATCTCATCAAAATAACCGTGCGTATAAACTTGATTATTTGCAAGTACAGGAGTAAAGTTATTACGCCTATATAAAATCTCAATAGAAGGATATTCCCGGAGAATTTTCTCTACAGGAAATCCGCAAAAAGTACTATTGGACTCGTACGTTAGTTCTTCCATTTGCTCTAAGTAATATACACCGGAATTTGTACACACTTTTAATGATTCTTTTGCGGATATCCATGAGTAGGCGGTTGATAGTTCAATCGTGCCAATAACATGCGGATGCTTTAGCATAAGAAGAAAAGAAGATGGCGCAACCTTTTGACATGCAATGATCTCTGCTTCCCCGAACAGATAACAAGCCAGATCAAGCGGATGGATGTACAAATCAAGTAACGCATTACCTTCCGGATAAGCCCCGGTCAAATAATGCATGTCGTAACTGATAAGATGCTCTTTTTTTAGCCTTTTTTGCACTATCCTGATAGCCGGAGCATAGCGTTTCTGCATACCCACAGCAACAACCTGAGAATGATACAAACGGCGTAACTCTATAAGCTTGTGAAGTTGCTCCAATGACAGGCAAGGCGGCTTTTCTACAAAGAGGGATTTTCCGCTTTGTAATACTCGTGAGGCTGTCGAAAACTGCGCTGCCGGTGAAGTGGAGACAAATACGCCTTTGATAGTATCGTCGTTCAAAATCTCATCCAAAGAAGTAGTGCCTTTTATCCAAGGAAACTTTTTCTCAATCAGTTGTGCTTTTCTTTCAGAAGTTACACAAATATATTTTATGGGTATTTGCAAATACCGGATAACTGGATACAGGTTAGAGAGCGAATGTTGCCCCATTCCTACAAATGCATATTGGTATTGATATATCTGCGCAAGGTATTGCTCCGTGCGGAAGCGTTTATACCGTTCAATCAGTTGGTTTATCATCGTTGGATATGTTTTATATATTGCCGATAAGTAATATTGGGATTTTCAGTCCATTGATACGGACCATAAAATTTTTCGATGAGCCGTTTCGGGAACAATCTCTCAAAATTACGCATTAGAATGATGTCGTATTTGCGGTGGAAATTGATCCAGCATTTGTTGCAGTTCTGTGAATACCGGCATTGAGTTTTACAAGATGCTGCTCCATTGAATATATCATCAAATGACTGCTGATGGATATTTCCTAATATGACGTCAAGATTTTGGCAAAGCGGCACATCTCCGTTGCTGTGAATAACAAGACAACTCATTAAACTCTGGCATCGCAATTTCAGATTTCCTTCCCTCCATTGATCATAGAGGGCAACAAAGTCATAATTTTCCTGTGTGTCATGAATGTTCGCCGGAATGTTTTCAATAAAATTCGTGGCGGCAAGTAATTCGCTTGTTGTATCGAAGAAAGCCATCGTTCCATATATACCGATGCGCACATCCACGTTGTATTTCTTGGCAACCTCAATCACATATTCCATGTCTTTGAAACTATTCCACGGAGAGAGGCAAAACATCAAAGATACAGGGACTTCGTCTCGCAAAGTCTCGATAACTTCTATTACATGGTCGTAGCCATCCCGACCGCGCATGTATTTATAGGTTTCCCGTCCTCCGTCAAGTGACACGTATAGATGCCGAGGGTGGTATTCCCGAACGGCATTGATAACCAAATGAGGCGCAAGGCAGTTGGATAATAGGGTGTAGTTCGGGTGTTCTGCCTGTAGCCAAGCCATAATCTCGTTGGCTTGCGGGTGCAACAGAAATTCGCCACCCTCTAAGCCAATAGTGGTGCGTTGAGTAACGCACTTGCTTTGTACGATGTGTTTGATATCTTCAAGAGAAAGGTGCTCTATCGGTCTTTTCTGCCAGATATTACAATGCTTGCATTTGGATTGACATGCCGTAGTAGCATAAATCATCAACTGAGACAACCGCTTGTGCTGTGGTCTCGTCATGTTGTTCAAATATAACAGCCCATTGTAGGCATAATCAATAATTGAGTACATAAAAAATCGTTGCAGTTTCTACTTATATAGTACAAAACTGCAACGAAGGACTGCATAAGGATAAAACTTATTTCTTTAGTTTCCCTTTACTTCTCAAGTATGAAATAAATATATCCCATTGTAGAGCATTTTTCTTTTGATTGGCTATAACTGCTTCCGTATCAAGGTATTGGAGCGGATAGCAGTCGTATAAATAATATTTCCCGTCAATATCTGTAGATTCTTGATTTCCATAGCATAACACAAGATCTTCAAAGATGCGGCTATCCCATAAGCCGACAAAACTGCTGACCACGAACAAACTATTTTCGCCAAGATAAAATTCAATCTCGTTGAATGGTCGTATGCGCTCATATAAAGGCGCAGACATATCCTTGAACTTAATCTCCCGTGTATTCACATCGAACCATTCTATGTCGTCATCTGTGAAAAGGATACTACTACTGTGCGTCCCGGATGGAGAAAGCCCACACGCGCGAAGCGAAGTTTTGGAGGAATTCTCGACTTCTTTGTCATGACTGCAAGCCGTCAGGGCAATGCTGGTAATGGCTATCGCCATCATCCAAGCGAGGATTTTTTTAGTTCTCATGTCTTTAAGTGTTTTATAATGTATCTTTATAATATAGTACTAAAAACATCAAAAAGACTGCATCAATTACCAAGAAAATCTAATTCCCACCGGAAGCGTGATATCAAATGGTCTTTCTGTCCGATAGGTGTCAACTCCCTTTGTTAATGGAACATAGTAATTCAGATTGGGCTCTATATACAAGGTCATGTGAGGTATTATTACAACCTGTACACCCACTCCTGCACCAACAGATAACATCCATGGCGCGTTGGTAATAGGTTCGGTAACAGAAGCCGGTTTAATGCTTGCGTACGCGCCGCCATAAGAGTATTGTGTATCTAGACGACCACTTACAGGCATATCCACCTGCAAACCACCGGAAGCATATAGGTTCCAACGAGAACCGCCCACCAATTTATAATTGAATCGAATCGGTACTCCTAAATAATGTAATGTCTGTGTACGTTTGATTGTAGTGCTCTCGTTGCCACTTTGATACGCAGATCTCAGTAAAGAATAACTCAAACCGGTAGAAAGTGACCACTTGTCGTTTATTTGTCTGCTCAGTGAGAGTTGAACCGTAAGCGGCAATGAATGGTGTTTGCTTTCTGAAAGAGAATCTGACGGATTGTTGGAGTTGATGATAGCTATATGTCTCATATTTGATGCACTTGTGGAATCCATTGATTCGGCATTGTTGTCCACATAGTTAATATAGTCACCCCAATTATATAGTTTTGCTGCCGGAGCACTTGCAACCGATACTTCGGGTATGGTCATAAAATTATCCGTTTTGTTTAGACTAGGAAGCGGTGTCGCTGCATAAGCAAGGGTTATTTGCCATTTATGTTTTGTTTGTTTTTTAATAGGTGTCTCTGCCAATTCTGCAATGTAATCATTGGGCGTTAACTCTTTGACATATGGAGAGGGAGTAACCGGATCTTTAGGGATAGAATCTACCATTATTTGTGGCATGGTGTCTGCTAAAGCATGAGCATCTTTAATATCAACCAAATGTAAAGGAATGGTATCCTCAAAAGCCAATGTATGTTCAGGCTTGGTAGCAGGAGTGTGATTTACTGTGATTCCTGTATCATCTATTGGCTGTTCTACACTTTCTTCTGCGTTTTCGTTATTGGTAATGGCAATAGGTTCGAGACGACTATCCCTTTTCTTGATAAGAAGTAGAGTAGCCGGAAGCAACAATAATAGAAGCAATACCCAATATTGCTGCATCATTTTACGAAGCATTTGTTTGGCTCGCGTAAGTTGTGAGGAAGACGAATGCGGCTCTATTCCCAGCATTGCCGCAATCTCTTTATGAGTAAGACCTTCAAAAACGGATAAACGGAATACTTGTTTGTAACCTTCGGGAAGTTTGTCTATAAGCTTTATTACTTCAGCCAAAGCAAGACCTTTTATATTTGTCTCCCCTTCTTCTGAAGGTGGGAGTTCAACCTCACTGATTTCGTCAAGGGATATTGTAAGTGGAATTTCGTTGTGATCATTGCACTTTAAGGCTATATTTCTCGCTATTGATACCATCCATGCTTCTGCCTTGCTATCGTCGCGTAATGAATCAAGAGAAGTGAAAATTACAAAGAAAGCGTCATGCAGCGCATCGTTTACCATCTCTTCATTACTGATATACCGCCGACATACACTCCGTAATTTCGGAGCGTATGTCTTATATAGTTCACCGAGAGCATCCTCTTCTCCATGCCTACACCGTTCTATCAGCGGTTCGATTTCCATTATGGCACAATGTCTCTAATTATATAGTACAAGCTATATTAAAAAGACTGCATGACACAACAAATTTTTCTCATTTTTTTGCAAAAAGACTTACAAAGATACAATAATTTTTCGAGATAAGCAAATAATGTTTTGATTTTGCAAGTGAAATGAATTGATTTTTGCGTTGTTTCTTATGCAATACGCGTGTGTTCTCTTCAAAATCTAAAGATTTATTTGTTTATGTCAAAAAAAAGTTGTAGCTTGGCGTTCCTTTCTTAATGATAACACAAAATACAGACTGCCAAAATGACAGAAATTTTGTCGGGACATGGTCATATAATGTTTTGGCACGGCATTTGCACATCTCATATTATAAAAATCTTGAATTATGGAAGTTAAAAAGTATGAAATTGACATGCTCAGTGTTGGAGCTGCAGATGCATTTTTGATTAGGTTCTTTGACGAGAATGAAGAACAACATGTTGTTTTAGTTGATGCAGGATACTATGCCAATGGGAAAAAGATAGAAGAATTCGTAAAGAAGAGATATGATACCTATACTATAGACTTGGCTATATGTACTCATTGTGATGATGACCATTTTGGTGGCTTTATATATTTGTGTGAGCAAATGTTGAATTCTCCGTCTACAAGTGTAGATATTAGGAAAATCTTAATAAATGATCCAGGGTTACATTGTTGCGCAGATGATTTTAAACGGTATACATCAGATGCAAATGCTCAGAGGAATGCGCGCAAAGTTTATGATAGTAATGGCAATAACTTGTTAGAATTATTGTGGAAGTTAAAGGATCTTGGAAAACTTTCAATATGCGAAACTTTTTCAGATCAGCATAACTCAGAGTTTGGCGGAATAATTGATATTATTGCTCCGTCTGTTAAGTATTATGAATCTCTTGTTCCTAATTTCCGGAATGGAATGGCTCCCAGTTATAATTATGATGTTGATAATGATAGTCAAGACGCGACAATTAAAGACACAAAGATATTCAGTCAGACTTTAGAAGATGCAGGAGATGACCCATCTCCACACAATCAAAGTAGTATAATGTTTCTTTTTAAGCCGTCTGATGGGAAGATGTTTTTATTTACAGGAGATGCCGGATGTGCGGCTTTCGACAATATATTTTATTCTTGTGATATAGATAAAATCAAAAATGTATATTGGTTCAAAGTGCCCCACCATGGAAGCAAAAAGAATTTGAATAATAAATGGCTTAATCATATCCATCCGAAAGTGGCTTATGTATCCACGGAAAGATACACTCATTATCTAAGTAAAGCCGTAGTTAATGCTTTAAATAAATGTGGGTGCAATGTATATGCCACGAATGATGATTGTGATTATTGGCATCATTCAGGAACTCCAAGTAGATCAGATTATCATACAGCTACCGCAATAGAATAAAATGAAAATAGGATTGGCGTTATCTGGCGGAGGCTATCGAGCAGCCGCTTATCATATGGGGACTTTGAATGCCTTGAATAAACTCGGCATTCTATCTAAGGTAGATGTGATATCTTCCGTTTCAGGCGGTTCTATAATTGCTGCTTATTATGCGTTGCACAGCGAAGAGGATTACAAAAAGATAGCAGCCGATTTTTCTGTAAAATTAAGGAAGGGAGTTTTGCAATATGCCATAGTGGAGTTATTAGGAATTCTATTGTTATGTGGACTTTTAATTTGGTTATGTGGATGGTGGATGCTTGCCTTAGAAATACTATTAATAATTTGTTTCCAATTTAAAGTGCTTCCCTTTAGTTTTTTTATTGAAAAACGTTATGATAAGCACTTTTTTGAAGAAAAAACATTAGCAGATTTACCATCTCATCCTTTTATCGCTATCAATAGCACAGATGTATCAACTGGACAATTGTTTGTGTTCCAGACAAACAATATATATGGTTATCAGTATCAAGATCGAAGCAAGAGCATTTTTAAAGCTGATGATTTTCCTATCTCGAAAGCTGTAATGGCATCTTCTTGTGTACCATTTGTTTTCTCTCCAATTACAATACCAGCTACTTATTATAAGGAAAAATATTATAATTGGAAGAAGAAACCTATATTGATTGACGGCGGATTATACGATAACCAAGGAGCACATAAATTAACGGAAGAACAATGCCCATATAAATGTGATTATGTAATAGTTAGTGACGCCGGTAATAGTGAAATCAATTCTAATTGGGTAATCAATACTGTTTCATTACTTATTAAAACATCTGAGATTTTGATGAGAAGAATCAAAAATATTCAGATACAAAACAACATATACAATCATCATAATAATGGACGCACGGCATATGTTTCTTTAATGTGGGACTTGTCTGATAGAATAATAAAGGGCTTTATCAATAATGCTAAGAATGGAAATGTCTCTGATTATCTTCTAGCTCTGCACAATATCTCAAAAGACGAAATAGACAATATTGGAGATGAAGGTTCTCAATCATATAACAATCTGTTAACTAAACTTAAACAAAATATTAATTGGTCAGTTTTGGAAGAAACCAAACCGTCTTTGGATAATAGGAATATAGCAAGAGCAGTGGGGACAAATCTAATGGGATTGAGTTCACAAAAGATAAATGCTCTAATTCAAGTGTCCGAATGGATGACTGAAGTACAAGTGCGGTTATACATGCCCGAATTAATTGAGAAATAGATATTTTTCAAGTAAAACTTGCATAAAAACAATTTTTTTTGTTAAAAATTAAGAAAAAAATAAGATTTTGCATAAAATACTTTGTGGAATGAAATTTTTTTCGTACCTTTGCAGCGACTTTGAAAGATATGGGTGTAGAAGTTTAATATTATAATGGAATTAATTTCTAAATTTAAGGCGGTTTTGCATCAACCGTCTATGTGGATAGGAACGGCATTTTCTGTATTGTCGGTTCTTTTGATGTGTTTTAAAAACGAGATAGCTGCATGGATTGCACTAGGTGCCCTAATTATAGGATTGTTTGTAATAATTGGTGCGATTGTGCGTGTGCTAAATAGTTATCTAGAAAAGGATGTCAATGGAAATCATCGGTGTATCGCATCTATTGTAACATACAAATCTGAAGATGGCAATCATGTTACTTTTGAGATGTGTCGCTTTATACAGGTAAAATGTGCTATAATGCAGATGTTTGATCCTGGATTCAAGTGGACGGGTACTAATCCTCCTGAGTGGAAATCAGATTTGCAAGACGTCGTAACTGTTAATAGAGTTGATGGCGCAGCTAATTATGATAAATTAATACTTCGTTTTAGGAAACCTCCATTGTATAATCAAACGGCTGTAATACACTATAAAACGACTATAGATGATGCAGACCATAAGTCCCTGCCTTTTGTGGATATTAAGGTGGACTATCCAACTGATTATGTGAGGATTGTAGTGGAGCTTGGATATAAAAACCATAAAAATGCTATAGCGCAACGGAAATTAATCCATTCGGAGGGTCCAACAGATTTCGTAAAACTGACAGAGATTCCATATGATATTGCTCATAAGCAATACATATATAATATTCCGAATCCAGAACCTGGGTATTTTTATAGATTAGCTTGGGAACGATAATTTCCGCGTAAAGTAGCAAGCGAAGTCGTTAATAAAGAAATATTAAAAACAGAGTGTTCCATATTTAAAGGGAAACGAATTTGCGTTTAATGCAGAGTAGAGGTGTCACGCGGTATCACGTGACACCTCTACTTTATACTTAAAGTATTTTGATATTTTGGAACTTGTATATTTTTCTTTACCCCTAATAAGGTACTCGTTTCACTCGCGGCTTGCGGTCGTCTCTTCGTTCCGACATTTTTTAGACGAACAGATAGAAGGCAGGCAGCGTGGGAGAGTAGGTAGCCGCCACTTTCAGAAGCCTTGAGATTCGTCTCAGGGCTTCTTTGTTTGTGTGGCGATGCTACCAACAGTGTTTACTTCGTACCACTCAAAATACCGCTTTCGGTATCTTCGTTGTCGATACGTTTCCAGCCCTCGTTGTGCTTGGTACCGAAGTCCAGATTGACGTTGAAATTGAGCATCAGCACTTGACGATAGTTCTGCATAACGGCGGTATTGGCAGTCGGGGCAAGGGCAGACAAGTCCTTTGTGACGGTTCTGGAACCATGCGGTGAGAACGGATTAACCATCATAATACCAAAACCAAAATGCTCTGAATTATAGTTGATGCCTATATCGTGCGTCAACTCGCCGATGGTCAGCGTTTCGCCCCATAAGTTATGCTGCGCAGTAACCACATCGGCAAAGAAACGCCATCCCTTCAGTAGATAGAAAATGCCGCCACGCACACCGTAATTGACATGTTCGTGATTGTAGTTGTTGCCCTGACTGACCATGTATTTGACAAACGGCGTCACATTGAACATCAGTTTGTTATCAAGCAGTTTGACCTGTACACTCGGTGAGACATTCAATTTATGATAGCCGCGCTGATTGTCATACATGCGGATGGCATAAGGCGACCCATCTATGATTTCCTCAAAGGTCTCTTCCATAATAGGCTTATGGTCGTAACTGTAATTCGCCCAGATATTGATATTGACATGCTTGGACTGCCAAGAGAGTTCCATCTCATTCGACACGTACATGACGGATTTCAGGTTTGGGTTGCCTCGCCGCATTTGGTACTTGTCAATTTGTTGCGTAATATCGGACAACTGCGACAAAGAGGGTTGATAGCCGGACACATAGCCTTTGTATTTCCAGAACCAGCCTTTGCCAAAATCGTAACTCATGGTCAGTTGCGGTCGGGCTATCCATGTGCTTTGCTTTTGCCCGCCTTGCTCAATAAGGGTGTGCATGGCTCCGATACCTACCACATAGGAAAATTTATCTACTCTGTGCCGCATCTCCGCAAACGCGTAGGTCTCGGCGGTGGTCATATTGACGGTCGCTTCGGTATTGCCCGAATAGGTGTTCTTCACCCATTGTTGGTTATGCCGTGCACCTACGGTGAGCATGATATTTTCCCATTCCTTTTCATAGATGGCTTCGCCGATGAGTGACCACTTGTCTCCTCTCACACGCGATATTACATCGGTTGTGTCGGTTGAGGCGGAGCCGAAAAGCGGCGTTTGCAGAAAACGGCGGTCGCTGTGGGTGTTAATATACGTGCCTACCACGTCAAAATACAAGTGTTGCTTGTGCGGCAGGTTATGCTGATAGTAAATGTCTAATGACGGTGACTGACTGCTGCTTTTGTCGTGATCGTATATCTCAAATGAATCCGTCGGCTGAAACAAACGGCTATCGCGGTCAGATGGCCCGTAAGGTGTATATGCCATGTTGTCACGCAGGCGGATGTTCAGCATATTTTTGTCGCCGTTTGTCCAGTTGTAGTTCAATGACACATTAACCGGATAAGTCTTGTAACGCGTCGGTTCGCCTACTTCGTTGTTCTCTATCTTGCCGGTCGAGAATTGGTAGGTTTCATTGTTGGTGCGCGTCCAATAAATATCGTACGGCGCATAAGTGGCGACTGCTTGTAAAGACGATTTGCCGAAATGAACCTTACCCGCCAGATAGTAATTACCGATACCAGGCAGGGTCAAGCCGTTTGTTCCTGCAAGCATGAGCGAACCGCCTGTGTCGCGGTGTTTGACGATATAATCCACCACCGCAGCTGCACCGTTGTAACGTACGCCCGGTTGGTCGTGATACTCCACGCGGATAATATCTTTCGGGTTGATGGCTTTCACATCCGATGTGCTTGCCTCTACACCGTTGATACGCAGTTGCACACTCTCGTCAGAAAGCGTTTTGACGGAGTTGTCAATCGGGCTAATCACGATACGCGGAATTTGCAGGTTCTGTAGCAGGGAAACGCCATCCGACGAAGCCTGCATCTGCTCTTTTGATGGCAGAAGGATTTGCCGATCTACTTTCTGAATAATGGCTTGACTTTCTACCACCACTTCGCCTAATTCCGTTGCGCCTTCTTGCATGAGGATGTCGCCGATGTGGGTATCGCCGTTCACAGTAAGAGCCATGCGGATTGTTTCATAACCGATATAAGAAAGTTCCAAGATATAATCGCCCTTCTCGGCATTCAGCGTGAATTTGCCGTTGTTGTCTGTCGTGGTTCCGGCTATCTGCACCGTGTCCTGCATCAGCAAGACGGTTGCGCCGATGATGGCTGACTTGTCGTTTGCATCTTTGATACGACCGGATATTTTGGCATTGTTCGCCGTTGCGGTCATTGCTACACAGAGCATCGCCGCGAAAAGTATAGAGTGTTTCATTGTTTGTCTGGATTTTGTTGGGTAAAGGGCATAGAGCAACCGTTCTACATACTATTGTATGGAGAAACTTTATGCGAAAATACTTTGATAGCCGTAGAACGGTCGCTACAAAGCCTTCTTTATGGAAAAGAGCAGATTATTTGTCTTTGAGCAAGACCACCACCGAGCAATCTTCCTCACGGATGTTGCAGATAATGAACTCGTTGGGGTTGGCTTTCTCGTTGTGCAAGAATGTAGCATCATTACCGTCTGCCGAATGGGACTGCATCAGTAGTTCGTAGTCCTTATCTTTTGCCAACTTCTGAATGTCGTTGTAAAGTACCTGCTTCTTGTCGCCTTTGGCAGTAATGATGATCATTCGGTTATAATTGGCGAACTTGCTGAGGTCAGTGCCTTGCGTGTTAGCCTCATCTACAACCACTTGACCGCCTGTCGCGATAGACAAACCGGCACTGAACATGGCTTGGTTGATGCAAACATATTCCACGCCTTCCATTTTGGCGTACTTCTCAAATATCTTATTTTGTGCTTGTGCAGCAATACCGCATAGGGCTATGACTGCAACTAAAAGAATTCGTTTCATATCAGTATAATTTATTGGTTTATATACGGTTGGATTTTGCCTAATGTCTCATTGATGTCGTTCACTTGCTCGGTAGCAATCATCGTTGAACGCAAGAACGGAGCCGTTGAACGATTGATGATGTCATTGGCATAGAAAATCGCGTCCGCAGCTTCTTCCGGTGTGCTACATGTATCGCGGAATGGGTCTGTTGCCAATGTCCGCTGCTGATGCACGAACATGCCCCCACCTATCGCGAGAAGAATGGCCACCGTAGCCGCTACACGATACCACATTTTCGGCGGCGTTTTCAAACGGAAGATCACACCTTTGCGCTGTTTGTCTTCAGGGATAAGTGGTTGTATCTTCGTTTGCCCGAGGTTGTTCACAAAAGCGGTGATTTCCTCGGCTATGTCTTGCGGCATCTCTTGGTCGGATGTCTGTGCAAGCAATAGGAAGAGTTGCTTGTCTTGCTGCAAATCTTCCGGCACATCCTCACGACGAAAGAAATCAGCCAGCAGCCTTTCTTCTTCCGGTGTCGTTTGCCCCTCGTAGAAACGAGCGAGTAACGATTTGATTTGTTCTATGTTCATATCGTATGTCATAGTTTTGCAGTCAGTTCTTTTAATGTTTTTCTTGCTCTCGATAGCAAGGTGTAAATGTTTTCGCGACTGAAATGGGTCAGTTCTTGTATCTGTTCGATCTCCAGTCCGTCAATGGTGCGTAACCGTAAAATAATTTGTTGGTCGCTTGGCAGTTTGTCAATCAGTTGGATCACTGCGTTGAGGTCACTTGCCGCTTCAATCTGATTTTCGGTGTTGTGGTCTAAAAGCGTCTCAAGGGTTTCGTCATCTGCTTGTGTGCTTCGGGACTTGAGACGGTCAAGGCTGTTGTTTCGCACCATCGTTAAAACAAACGGAAGTGGTGGTTTGTCCGGCTCTATGGTGTCACGCTTGTTCCATAGTTCCGCGTACACATCTTGCACGCAGTCACGCGCCTCGTCACGGTTACGGAGTAAGTTGTATGCCAGTGCATACATCTTTCCGCTGAACGGCAAATATATTTGCGTGAACTGCTCGTGCGTCATTATTACTTTAATTCTCAAATTTCAACCCTCAAATCATGTGCCATTTGTCACCTTTTGTAGAGCCTCTCTATATGTAATACGATTTTCCCGCCCAAATCTTACAACCGCACTTCATTTTTTCCGAAAAACTGCACAAAGGTACAATATTTTTTCGAGATATGCTAATAAAATTTTGATTTTGATAGGGAATGTTTTGATATTTGTGTTGATATTTGTGTTGTTTCCTGCGTTGCTTCTTGTGCATTCTCTTCCAAATCTAAAGATTTATTTGTTTATGTCAAAAAAAAGTTGTAACTTTGCACTCAAATAAATATCGTAAACAAAATTCTTATATGAAAAGGGAAGATATACAGTATGCTTTTAATACTGCGAAACTGCAAAACGGTGACATCCTTTTAATAAACGATTACGAAGAAAGTCTTCGCAAGAAAATGGGCGGCGCAAAATATACACACGCTGCTTTATATATGGGCGATGCGTTTATTATGGAAGCAAATGGATATGGCGTTACAATGAATCATATCTTTTCATATGGTTTTATTAATGATGACGATGCATTAGTTTATAGGCCGAAGGACGTCAGCGAGGAAATTATTGAGAATGTAATTTTTTGTGCCCGAATAAAAATGGGAAATGAATTCAGTTTATGCGAGGCTTTTAGGACAGGTAGTTATAAGGATACCGAAGAAAAACAGCATGAGGAAAAAATGTTTTGTTCTCGTCTTGTAGCGCAATCATATGAGAGAGTAGGAATAAAACTGGTTCATAATTCTGATTATTGTGCTCCGATGGATTTTATGACATCAGATAAATTGGAGCTGATTCCGGACGCTTTGATACCAGTAGATACAGAGGCCTGGGCTAACCTAATAGAGGCAAAGATTAAAGAGCGAGAGTGTGATGAGAATATGATTTGGTTTTCTGAATTATTTGAAAAGATACAAAAACTTTATAATAATCCAAATATTCAATACTTTGATCAATTGGTAGCTGCCGGATTAAAACAACCAGAATTGGACGAAAAGTGTATACAAGAAATTAACTCATATGGTTATTTTGATTTTGCTGGGAGAGTGATAGCATCTTTCCCGTGGATAAAAACGATAGAAACTTTTTCGGAACACTACCCTAAAACTGAAGATAGGTTGTGGTTCCTCTTAAATCAAGAAAATCACTATGAGAAAACATATTTACCGATTTTTCAACAAAATGCTTTTACACTCGGATTGATGAGTGCATTACGACCTGATTCTAAATTACTCCATTTTTTATCTGATGGTTTTCGTTCTATATTTGAGGATGCTCAAAATCAATTGAATAAGATACATCAATTATTTGAATTTACATTAGAGGATACGGAAGGATGTAGGTTGTTCTATCAAAAACTACACGAAGAAACACTGAAAATGCAAAATCATTAGAGTTTGTTCTGCGCTTTTCTTGCAAGTAATCTTCCCTCTATTTAAGCAAACTTTTAGATCTTTCTAATCTCTAGAAATGCAAACAACCCTCTCCAAATCCGCAAAAATTTCATAGATTTGGCTGAGTATTGTTGTGAAAATGCGAGAATTTTAGCCAAATCTCAAAAAAAATACACGATTTGGTTGCGTATGTCATTTTTTTGTTGTAACTTTGCACCCAAAAATTAAAATGTACCACACGTTATGTTTGGCAGAGAGGAAGAAAAACGAGTATTGCTATCGCTGTTAGAGAGTGATAAATCTGAGTTTGCGGCTGTTTATGGACGGCGCCGTGTCGGGAAAACGTATCTTGTGCGTGAGACGTTCAATTACAACTTTGCCTTCCAACACACGGGCTTGCAAGATGCTTCTATTCGGGAGCAATTAGAGGAATTTGCTAATTCCTTGATTATTGCAGGAATGAAAAAGGTAAAACGCCCTTCAAACTGGTCTCAGGCGTTCTTTATGTTAGGTCAGCACTTAAGTACGCTGCCGGAAGGAAAGAAAGTAATCTTTATTGATGAACTTCCTTGGTTGGACACTCCTAACTCTAAATTTGTTTCGGCACTTGATCATTTTTGGAATGGATGGGCGACCGCTCGTAAAGATATAGTTTTGGTAGTATGCGGAAGTGCAACTTCTTGGATCATAGACAAAATCGTTATGAACTATGGTGGCTTGCATAATCGCTTAACGGAACAAATCTATTTGCGTCCGTTCACTCTGCACGAGTGTGAGCAATATGCGACGGAACGCAATTTGGGTATGAGCCGCCGCAATATCCTGGAGACATATATGATTATTGGTGGCATTCCTTTCTACTGGGATATGCTGCGTAAAGACTTATCTTGGGCGCAAAATATTGACCGTATGTTCTTCTATCCCAATGGAAAGATGCGGAATGAGTTTGAGGCGCTATATAAATCATTATTCCGTTCGCCCAAAACTTACATTGATGTTGTCTCGGCTCTTGGAACCAAGAAGGTCGGCATGACGCGCAATGAGTTAATGGCAGCACTTGAAGAAGAGAGTGGCGGCACGCTGACAAAAACACTCCGTGAATTGGAACAATGTGGATTCCTGCGCTCGTATAGCTCCATCGGAAAAGCCAAGAAAGAAACTGTCTATCAATTGATAGACAACTTCACATTGTTCTACTTCAAGTTTATGGCGGATGGCACTATCAATGAGAAAGACTATTGGTCGCGTACAATATCAAAACCAATTTACAACGCATGGAGTGGTCTGGCGTTTGAGCGTGTTTGTTTCCAACATATAGACCAGATTAAACATGCTTTAGGGATATCTGGTATCATAAGCAATGTTTATTCATGGGTGTATGTTCCGAGAACTTCGGACGAAAAGGGCGCACAGATTGATATGCTTATTGACCGTGACGATAATATCATCAATTTGTGTGAAATGAAGTTCTCACAAGGAGAGTATGAACTGACCGAGAAATACGACTTGGAACTACGCAACAAAGTAGGTACCTTCCAATCCAAGACAAAGACACGAAAAGGCGTAAGTATCGTAATGATTACATCCTATGGCCTTAAACGTAATGCTTGGGCAAACGGTATCAATGCTCAATTGACGATGGACAATCTTTTCCAAGATAGATAGTTGATCCGCAACCTGTGCACAATTTGCACAACTTCCCGAAAGCCATTAAATGCTACCCAAAAGCAACTCGCAGCCACCAACTGCGAGTTTTTTTTGTATTTCCCCTGCAAAATCCACTTTCTCGAACGATTGTTGCCTCAAAATTTGCCTACGTCAATATTTTTTTGTAATTTTGCACCCGCAAACTCACGCTGGGGTGTCTGCGTGACATTACAGGGTGAGGGAGCAGACATATTTAATGGCGTTTACTAACGCTTGTTTTTGACTCATTGAAACCTAGGAAACTTCAAAAAGTCATATATCTAGAAAACAAGTCGAAGTAGATGCTCATGGGTGTATTATACACTCACGTGTACTTCATTAGTGCATGTGTGTCCGCGTATATACACAGCGTGGGTTTCTGCATTGCTTATTCGGATATATGGGTTTTCCTAGGACCTCAATGAGCGGATAAGCAATAAAAGAGATCCGCGTTTTTAATTTCTCCCATTCTCTTTTAGCCTATTCCTATCAAAAACAATCGCTTTCGCCATTGTCTATGTCGCTTTGTTTGGTGAGTTAGAATAATTTATACGCATATGAAATTTCCTAACAAGTATTTGCGTAATTTGAAGCCCTACAAACTGGCTTCACACAAGATTTGGGCGGTAAGTCCGGAAGAGAGACAGAACATCCTCAAACTAGATTGGAATGAAGCGACCATTTCTCCATCTCCTAAAGTGATGGAGCGTGTAATGGCTGTCCTTCAGCAACCATCGTTCTTTAATCTCTACCCAACGACTTATAACGAAGAACTAATGCAACTATTGGCGGCATATGTTGACCTGCCTACGGAGAACGTACAGTACTTTGGTAGTTCAGATGTGCTCCATGAGTATATCTGCAAAGCTTTTATCAGTGTCGGAGATCCTGTAATGATATTGGCTCCATCGTACGACAACTTCCGTCTGACATGCCAAGCTAACGGAGCAGATGTACATTTCTCGTACTATAAAGAAGATTTCACTTTTGATGCCGAGCAATTTGAAAATGATATTATAACACGTGAACCGGCAGTAGTCTACATCTGCAATCCTAACAATCCTACCGGTAATGTACACACGAAAGAGTATATTGAACATTTGTTGAGCGAGTATCCGGATACCTTATTCTTAGTGGACGAAGCATATTATGAGTTTGCCGGAATTACATGCAAAGATTTGGTCCGCTCTTATGATAATTTGCTCATATCGCGTACGATGTCTAAGGCATTTGCCTTGGCTAACTTCCGCTTGGGTTATTTAATTGCATCGAAAGATAATATTCAATTTATCAACAAGATACGTAACCCAAAAAACTTGAGTACTTTAGCACAAGAAGCTGCATGTGCTGCGTTGTCTGACGTGGATTATATGTGGCGATATGTAGAAGAAGTGAAACGAGGCAAAGAGTATTTTATGGAGGCGTCCGAGCAATATTTTGACAAATATATCGTCCATCCTAGTTACGGAAACTTTATACTTCTGGAATTTAAGACCCACGAGGACAAAATGGCATTACTAACCTATCTGGCAGATCATAACATCTTTGCGAGAGATACCACACAAGCACCTATAGTATATAATTGTTTCCGCATAACTATCGGTACAATGGAGCAGATGAGACAAGTAATTTCCGTTATTGATTCATTCTTTAGAAAATAATAAAATATATGATACGTACAGCAGTAATAATGGCGGCCGGAATGGGCACGCGCTTTGGAAAATACACGGAAATGGTTCCCAAAGGATTTGTTGAAGTCAATGGTATACCTATGGTCATTCAATCTATTGAGACGCTTATCTCCTGTGGTATAGAACGTATTATCATAGGTACTGGATACCACAAAGAGGCGTATGAGGCGTTGAGCGCAGAATACCCTGAAGTTATTTGTTGTCATAGCCCGAGATACGCAGAAACTAACTGTCTTTATACGCTTTGGAATTGTCGTGAATTGATCGGCGACGAAGACTTCCTAATGTTGGATTCAGACTTAATCTATGAGCCAAAAGCCATTACTTCACTCTTAGAATGCAAATACCATTCTGCTATTCTAACGACTCCCGTTAAAAAGTTCCAAGATTCATATTTTGTGGAACAAGACAAGCACCATCGTTTCGTCAAATGGTCTAAAAACTATGACGAACTGAATGCGTGTGGAGAATTGATAGGTATTCATAAGTTAAGCAACAAGTTCTTCCGTGAGGTTTGTCGCGAGTTTGAAAGCAATCTTGCTCAAAACGAAAAGAGCAGTTACGAGCCGTTCTTCCAGAAAGTTTCAAATACCACATGCCCGATATACATTCTCAAAGTAGATGATCTGATTTGGTATGAGATTGATGATGAAGCGGATTTGAAAGTCGCAGAAGAAAGTGTTCACATCGAGCATAAACGACACACATATCATTCGAACGTCAAAAACATGCTCAAAACGCCATTTGTTTGTTACCGAAATGAGCGATATAATGGTCACACTGCAGGTATGAATAAGGAGAACGCAAAATACCTCTTGAACACATTGAAAAAGGTATTTGAAGAGAATGGTATTGAATTGCTCTTGGCATATGGTACGTTGCTGGGAGCCATTCGCGAACATGATTTTATTGGTCATGACAGCGACATGGATACTATGATTTGGCGCAGAGATATGCAGAAATGCTTGGATTTGGCTTCCGAATTGGCAAAATATGATATCCAATTGGAATGCTATGTGTTACCTTGGATTTTCACATATAGTTATAAAGGTGTAACATGCGACATTGATGTTATTAATGAGCCTATTAGCCCATTTAATAAGAGATATTGTCTTATTGAATCTCAATATATCCAGCGTTCTTTCTTTGAACATACAGAGAAATATGAGTTTCAAGGAGAAATGCACACAATTCCGGCACATCCGGAAGTGTTATTGGAATACCATTACGGCAGGAAATGGCGTATTCCTGGAGGACCACATGCTCGCTTGCAATCCAAATTATTCTTCTGGTATTATATTAACAAACAAATCCAACGTGTTAAGCGATTTATTAAACGCAAATTTAAATCGAGCAATCACTAATCCCGTATATATTACAGCTATGTTCAAATACACAAAACGACTTTTCTCCGACATCCGTTTCTGGTGTCAAGAAATCAAAATCCGCAGTAAAGAAAACGCCGAGTGGGAGCGTATCGAAGACGAAGAATGGCGTCATCCCATGGCAGGCTTCGGTTACTACCAAACCATCAAACGTAACCGCGCTTCTCGTAAAGAGCAACACCTCCAACAACGCGCCGCTATAAAATAACCTTTGTCAATTAGCCCGGAATCTAATTCCAGTTACATCGTTCATTGTCCGGAATGATATTCCGGTCGTCTCATATGGCGATATTTTTCATAGTTTTGTCTATTGCGTCGGAATATTATTCCGACATCCCACCTTCGTCCATTTCCCGAAATGGCATTCGGGTTCAAAACATCGTTCATTGGGTTGGATGTCATCCAACAAGTAGTTCTTATCTCACTTCGTTCGAAGTATGTCAATAAGGAGTTCGTTACACTCACATCTGGTTTAACGATTTTTTCTTTCCCCCTTTAATAAGGTGTTCGCTTCGCTCACGGCTTTGTCTTTGCTCCGCAAAAATTCTTTATAGGATGGGGTCGGTTTACCGCTTGCATCGCCGGACATGCTATACAAAGAAAGAACCCCCAAGACGAATCTCAGAGGTTCTTTTCTTTTGCGTCTATACAATCAACTCTCCTTTATACAAGGATGTCTTTGTATTCGTCTGTGCGGGTGAGAAGGGCACGGGCGTAGGAACAAACAGGGACGATGAATCGGCTGTTAAGGCGTGCAAAGTCCACAGCGGCAAGAACCATCTGCCGGGCAATGCCGCGTCCCTCAAAGCCCTCAAAGACGCGGGTGTGGTCAATGATCATCCGCTCGGGAGTGGGGCGTTGGTACGTCATTTCACCCACTTGCACCGGTTCGGTACATGCTCCTTCTTCCGTGGCTCTTATCCATGCCTCAAAAACGCCGTTCTTCTCGGTCTCTTGGTGTTGAATAGTGATCATAGTTGCTCTAGTTCTAATAATCGTTTCTTTATTTTTATTCCATAGGCATACCCGCCTAATTGGCCGTTTGAGGCAATGACTCGGTGGCAGGGGATGATAAGGGCGATGGGATTGGCTCCCACAGCTTGTCCGACCGCTTGTGCGGAATGGCAATCTACCATCTTGGCGATTTCTCCATACGTCTTGGTCTGACCAAACCAGATGGTAAACAAAGCCGTCCAAACGCGCTTCTGAAAAGCGGTGCCTTGCGGATTGAGCCGCGGTATGTTACATGGTCGTTTGCCCGCAAAATAATCATCCAACCATTGCCGCACTTCCGCAAAGATAGGTAATGTATTCGTGGTATCCGCCGGAAGGGTCTCTATGGCTTGTTTTTGAGTCTCTGAACTCTCCATAAATCGTAATCCGGTCAGCACTTCTCCGTCGGACTCAAGGACTATCATCCCCAACGGCGATGAATATGTAGCAGTATATGACATTAAGTGTATTAGTTGCTTGTGTCTTTTTTTATATTTGAACAACCATGATTTGATGAAAAAGACACAAGCTGGAACCCAAACCAGAAAAAATGACAAAAGCAAAATTTATAAAAAAAGGCACAAAGAGAGAAAGGAATATACAAACAAATTGGTTTTATCTTAATCCTAATTTCTTTAGACGACTACTGATGGAACCGGTATTACGCTGGAAGATGATAGACAGGTCTTTTATTTGAAATCCCTGTTCGTAGAGGCGTCTCAACTCTTTATCCTCGTTCTCCGACCATTGTGTATATGCCTTTGCATGTGCTTCCTTTTGTTCCTGCATGTGTGATTTGGATAGCGGCTGTTGTTTGGATGGCTCTTTTATTTCTTCCTTTTTGCCGGTAATGGTCTCTACAAAGATTGCTCCGTACTTGGCTTGTTTGTTTTCGCCGACTCCGTAGATCGTACCGAAAGCAGCAATACTTTTCGGTTTGTTGGTGGCGAGTTCATGGAGCGTTTTATCCGAGAATATGATATATGGCGGGATATGTTCCTCTTTGGCTATCTGTATGCGTAATTGACGTAGGCGTTCGAATAGTTCTTTGTCCTCAACCGGAGTTGGCTTTAGTTCTGATTGCGTTGGTTTTTCGAGAGTTTGCATAGCCAGCAAAACCGGTGTTTTGATACGTTTGCTCTTGACACGCAGATCCTCTTTGACGACCTTGGATAACTGTATCTTCTTGCCTTGGAACAGTACCGATTTACCTAAATCTGTCACATGAATATGCCGGTTCTCTTTGTAATCCAGTTCAATCAAGCCCATCTGGAGCATTTGCAGAAGATAGTCATGCCAATCGCGGAAAGATAGTTCTCTGCCTACGCCGAAAGTGGGGAACTGCGAATAGTCATGTGCCAGTATTTCTCTGGTGGCATTACCGCGCAGGATATCAATTGTGGCAGTGAATCCCACTTGTTCGTTGGCTCGTGTGATGGCAGATAGCGCCATCTGAACGTAGCGGGTGCCATCGAATTGTTCGGGCGGATTGTTGCACACATCGCAGTTTCCGCACTGGCACTCAGATACTTCTCCGAAATAGTTGAGTAAGATTCGTCTGCGGCATACTTGCGCTTCGGCATACTCCTGCATTCGGTTCAACCGCTCTTCGTTGATTTCGGTTTGTCCTGACTCTTGCGCAAAGCGCTTGAGCAGAATAATATCCTGCAGGTTGTAGAAAAGAACCGTTTCGCAAGGCAGCCCATCGCGTCCGCCTCGACCAATTTCCTGATAATAGTTCTCAATACTTTTGGGCAGATTATAGTGTACGACAAACCGCACGTTGCTTTTGTCGATGCCCATTCCGAAGGCGATAGTAGCGCATACAACTTGCACGCGGTCATTGACAAAATCGTCCTGTACGCGGTTACGTTCTTCGGGGCTGAGCATCGCATGGTATGCCGCTGTCGAAACGCCATAGAGTTGCAGTGTTGCTGCCAGTTCTTCGGTCGTTTTGCGCGCCAGACAGTAGATGATTCCGCTCTCATGCGGATGAAGACGGATAAGCGCCAAGATATGTTTCAGCTTGTCGGCGGCTGAGTAGCCTCTGCACACTTGCAGACTGAGGTTAGGACGGTTGAACGAACTGATGAACTGTTGCGCGTCCGAGATGTTCAGTTGTTGGAGGATATCTTCTTTTGTCACCTTGTCTGCGGTAGCGGTTAATGCCATGACAGGTATGTCAGGAAAAGTGGTACGAATGTCTGCGAGTTGGGTATATTCCGGGCGGAAATCGTGTCCCCATTGCGATATGCAATGCGCTTCGTCAATAGCAAACAGCGCAATCGGAATACGCGAGAGAAAACGTTTTTGCTCCACCACAAAGCGTTCGGGCGATATATACAGCAGTTTCAGTTGTCCGTGTAGACAGAGATCAATGATAGCCCGGTTATCGGCTTCTGAATTGTTGCTGTTGATGGCCGCGGCTGCGATGCCGTTCGCTCGCAAGGCATCCACTTGGTCTTTCATCAGCGAAATGAGCGGGGAGATGACGATGCCGACTCCCTTGCGCATCAAAGCGGGAATCTGGTAACAAAGCGATTTTCCTCCGCCTGTAGGCATCAACACAAGCGCATTACCGCCAGCCACCACATGCTCAATAATCTCCCGCTGCAATGGCCGGAACGAGTCATACCCGAAATATTTCTTCAGTGTTTGTAGCATTGATTAGAGTTCTTTCAGTTGTTTAGTTTTGTGGTGTAGGGTTGTGTCTTTTTGGGGTTGGTGTTAGTGTTTTTATATAAAAAGACACAAGCTATATTCTATATTTGTTAAAAAAGACACAAGCTATGATTGCCAATCTATGCCTCTCAAACAAGCCGGTAACTTCTTCCCATGTTCTTTGTGATGCGCAACGCAGGCACAGCATATGCCGTGACGCGGACATCCTTCCTTTGTGCAAGGGCAATCAATATTATTATGTGGACAAGACATAAGTTATTGCTTTAGTTCGTTTATTATCTCTTCATCTGCTGGCAACCACTTCACCGAATCCAACTCTTCGGTTTTGAGCCATTTAGCGGCTTCGTGTTCCAATAGCGTGACGTGACCTCCAGCAAGTTTGCACTTGAAGCAATGCATGGTCAGATGGAAGGTAGGGTAGTCGTAATCAATCGTGCGCAATAGTTCGCCGACTTCGATCTCTGCATCTAGTTCTTCTTTGATCTCACGCTTCAAGGCTTGTTGGGGTGTTTCTCCTGATTCCATCTTTCCGCCCGGGAACTCCCACCAATCTTTCCACTCACCATATCCCCGTTGTGTTGCAAAGATACGTCCTTGCTCGTCAAAGATGATAGCGGCTACTACTTCTATCCGCTTCATATTACTCATTCTTGTACAAGCGAAATTTCTTCGATATTGTCAAGTAAAAACTTTTGGGCATCACGGTTATAAAGCGTAGCAAGATATCCGCCATCTTCTCTTTCTCGTTGCTCGGTAGATATTCCTATTTCATTGCCTTTTGCAGTAGCCATCTTATATGTCCGCCCTTTAATATCCGGCTCGCTTTCAACTAACAAACCTTGTTGCATTAGCCATGTAGTCATAGACTTGTAACTAACCCCCTTCATGTTTTCTGGAAGAAGTTTTTCTAATTCTCTAGAAAAAGCAGAAATTGAGATAGCTTCGGCATAGTTGTATTTTTCTTTTTGCAGAGCGGAGATATTGAATGGAATCGTCCTTGTAGAGTTAGATCTGCTCCTTCTCTCAGAATATGCTCCTAACATATCTGCCACATAAAAGAGACAACGGGAAATATGTACATTATTCACAATGTCATCTTCATTAACAGCATTTCCATTGAGAGGGTTGATGCCGTTTGCTAATTTACGAACCCAATCTTGAGCAATCGCTAATTTTTCCTTATCTTCCATACGTAATGAGTTTTGTGGATTTATTGTTGAGACTTAGATGCTTGTTTAGTTTGCTTCTTCTCTTCTGCTTGACGGGCCTCATATAGAGACAGCATATTATCAGGCATATGCTTTTTATAGTATTTCAAAGCAATCATATTATTACATCCGGCGCCACTCGGTTTGTAATTGGTACATCCCAAGAATGGTTGCTTGTTCGGATCTGTGGATGTCTTAACAATCAAATAACCGTCTTTACACAATCCACATTTAAGGATAGTCATTATACCACCTCGTCTGTCATTTGTCATAAAGCCACACACTTCCGGCTCATTCATACACAGCCACAAACGAGATTTATATACCTTGTTGTACTTGAGTTGCATAGGATAGCCACAAATTGGGCAATATTTTGTATTGCTAAAGTCCTTGTTGGTACTCTCATCTAATTGTCCATGAACAACGACATTCGGATAATCGTGAACCAATTCTCGCACGAAAGGAGATGGACGTTGCTGAGGTGTGACGATATAAACCCTATTCTTTGTTCTCGTCAAGGCAACATAGAACAATCGACGTTCTTCCGCAAATTCAATAGCATCGTCTTCGTGTACAACAAATTTCAATACTGGATCATCCTCAATTCGAGAAGGGAATCCAAATTTGGCATCTATAGCATTTATGATGATCACATTATCATATCCAAGACCTTTCGATTTATGAACGGTCATGTATTCATAGTCGAAGTCCTTAAATGTTTTTGATACGACAACGCCCATCTTCTCATTATATTCAAAGTCAGCAGACCGGCTTAAGTTTCTTGCATCAAAACCATAACGTCCGAGAATCAATATAGAGGATTTGGGATTCTCTTTGAAAATCTCCTTCATTATACGTTCTACCGTTTCTCCGACCAAGAAGAATTTTCCACCTTTACCCTCATATTGAGTTCTATCCACATTCTCTGTATATGTCTCAATAATGACCGGGTCTTTGATGTGCTTATACGAAATGAGATCTTTCGATATTTGAGCGGTATTCCTTTGGACAAAACCACCTGCAATATCAATTATCTCTTGCGCATTACGATAGGTATTGACAATTTTCAATAGTGTACCGTAACCAAACGTTTCTTTGAAACGCGTGAACAAAGAAACATCTGAACCAGAGAAAGCATAGATTGATTGCCAATCATCTCCAACTGCTATAATCTTTGCATTACATAGTTTGCTCAGTTCCAGAGTTAAGTTGAATCGTTGGCGCGATATATCTTGGTATTCATCCACTATAATGTACTTGAACTCCAATCGGTCTCCACGAAGTTGCTCGTCTCGAATGATACGTGCAGACTCGTTAATCATATCCTCAAAGTCAATAGCATTCTCTTCTTTGAGGCGCTTTACATATTCCAAGTAACATTGCTCGCAGATAGTAAGGAAGAGTTTACTACGTTCATTAATTGTAGCATTTCTAAACCGTTGGAAGTCATCAAGCACTTTACCATCTGTTTTGAAATTCTGGATGAAAGTACTGATGAGATACGTTAAACGAGCAATATATTTATTTTCCTCGGTACTTATAATTCGCTGGTATACCTCCTTTGATGAGAGAGGTGACAGCACAAAGCCATGTGTTATTAGCTGTTGCTCCAAGTGAGACAAAAATGGAGTACCGTCATTGTACTGCGAGAAAGTATAGATAAGATCGGTTTTGTGATGCCTATGCAGAGTTATCTTATCATTAACTGCCTTTTTATACCGCTCTAATTCTGCATCAGTATAACGGTTATTGTGACCGCTTTCGGTTATACCAAAATGTTCTATATACGCGACCTTATCCCCTTGTGTAATAGTAAAGTCCGGGGTGTAGATTTTTTGCGAACCTTGGATGTTATAAGGATATGGTTTTTCGTATTCATATTCTATGCCATTCATGAACAAATAATTCGCTATCTTCACTTCTTCTGCAGAACGTAGTTTCTCGTAATTGATTGTTCGTGCTTTATCTTCTCGCTCGGATATGACTTCTGCTGAAAAGTCTTGGATGTTTCCTTTTATGGTAGAGAAATCAGCCTTGGTCAAATAATTAAAGAATGTGCTGAGGTCATCGCCTTCATAGGGCGCGTCAAAATAGCTACCGAAGAACAAAATGAGTTTATCTACCAACTCAGGGTATTGCAGAATTGAGTTCTTCAGATAGTTATTGATAACTTCATATCTAAAGCCTTCCGTTTTGATAGAAGAAAGATCGTTGTCCTGTCGTTTGAGAATGGCATATCCCGTCTTATGGAAAGTGGTAATGGGACACGGAATATGCAACTGTTCATTTATCTTTTCTTGCAATTCGCCCACCGCTTTGTTGGTAAAGGATATTACCAATATCTCATTAGGTTTGATTCCTTGTTTCTCTACCAGATACTTTACTTTTGCTGCTACGGTAGTTGTTTTGCCGGCTCCTGCTCCTGCAACTACCAAGGTATAGTCATCATCAGAAAGAACCACTTTTCGTTGTTCTTCGTCAAGTCGGATTTTTGGATCAACGGCATGTAAGATGGAATCAAGATAGGACTTCTCTTTTTTGAGATGATGAGCTATGTACTCCTCATTATGCTGCGCTATGAGTTGCGATTCTCCAGATAGATCTTTATAATGCTCTAAAAACGTAGTGACTAATTCGAAAGGTATTTGATTGTTGTCACAGAAATACTTCAACGTATTTGTTCGCCTTAGTTCCTCTATGGTTCGGAATATACTATGGTGTTTGTCGCATAAATATTGGTACTCTCTTCTCGACTTGAAGTCATCTTCGTGCATAAAGAAATCCAGGTCTTTTTTAAAGGCCAAAATCGCTCTATGTTCCTCGCAAGTTGGCTGTGGTTGCACCGGCTCTTGAGGTTTCTTGAAGAAAGATAATATTTTATCGAAAAGAGCCATCAAATCTCTTCGAATCCCAATTCTTTCAAATACTGATACGTACTATCATAAAACTCTGGTAGGCGTGTTGGGTCATCTTTGGAACCTTCTGGAACACAGAGAATCATTCCTTGTCTTGCGCGAGTTAGCAGCACACGATAAGCGTTGGTCAAATATGCTTGTCTATCGGGCTTTTGAATCTTGTTCCATTTGTTGCCTCCATTGAATTCCATATAATTCCATCCGTCCGGTGTATAGCGTAAGTCACCGTCCCACACAACACAAGTCCAATCTAATTCCAAGCCTTGCACGTCAAACTCAGAAGCTGCATCTTCCAAGAATAGTGACGAACGAACGTCATTTATATCGTCCAAGAACCAGTGAACTGTATCCGGTTTGCAGCGTACATCAATAGATAATGGCTTCAGGCGATAAGCCTTGGAGGAAACCAACAACCCGTAGCGCTCATTGCCTCTTGCATGATTACGAAGCCATGCTTTTGCTTTATCTAAATCACGCGTCAAAGCGATTGGGTAGCGGTCTGCGATAGAGGCATATACTTTGTGCACATTCTCTGCATCGCCATCGAGCAGGTAATGTACCATATTCGACAAACTCTCCGCACGGAAACTACGCATCGAAACTGCTAAATGCAAATCTTCGGAATAAGTGACTTTGGGATTGTTTGCAAGCAATTCGCTCACTTGGCCTTCGGCATATTCTTTTGCCGTCAATTGGCTGGAGATATACACTTGCCAATCGGGGAAAGTTTCATTAAGTGCACGTATCCACTCGCCAATACCTGCCTCGCCTGTATTAATTTCCTGTCCACCGCCAACCAGACAAACGATAACAGCCCAATCCTTGCGTTGGTCAAGCGACCAGATCAAGAACTCTCCTTCCGACATCGGGAAGTTAGCAAAGCCTTTCTTGCGATTCAGCCATGCGGCAATATGCTCTTTGTCCCACGAACGCTGCGCCTCATCAAAAATAGCGATATTCTCTACTTCTCCATAACCTGCTTGCTCATCCTTTAACTCCTTTGTCGGGTCAATCTCCAATGTACCGCTTACCACCTTTACTTTATTAAGCATGTTGTCACGGTAGCGGTGGATAATCTGGATAAAGCGCTTTACTTCGCGTTCGGCCTCTTTCTTGGTGATTTTGTTTCCTTTTGCTTTCTCCTGCGCTTGTTTGTCTCGCGTCAGAGCTTCGGTTAAAACTTCTACTAATGGTCCATTGCCAGACAAGTAAACCGCCAGATCTTGCCCTTCTTCCTGTTGTACGGCTACATTCAAACCAACGAGCGTCTTACCTGCGCCTGGTACGCCTGTTACGAAACAGATACTTTTGCCTTTACGAGCTTTCGTCTCACGGATCACCTGTTGCACATAGCGGGTTGTGGTATCCAATTGTGCGCCTTCTGATTCGTGCTTTGTGATCTCCTCTACGCTATGGTTGAGATAGAGCGAACGAGCCGCTTCGATGATGGTCGGCGTCGGTGCATAACGGCTACGCGCCCAATCTTCTAACGAGACAGCATATATTTTAGAGGGAAGATTGTCCGACAGAACCAAACGGAGAATATCGCCAAGATGATGAGCGTCTGTCAACAACGGTTCATAAACGCCATCATCGTAATGCGAGAGTTGGCTGATAGTAGAATGTTTATCGCTTTCCGTGGCTACCAAGATAGGGACTATCAAACGGTCTGCACTTCCTTGGTGGAAATTCTTTAGGTCAAGCGCATAGTCCAACACTTGGTCAACATCTGCATGATTGTATTCTTCCTCTCCCGCCTTGAACTCAATTACAAACACGCGTTCACGCAATAGTACTACTACATCAATACGCTTGCCCAATCGCGGAATAGTGTATTCGAAAATGATTTGTGCTTGCTCGTTCGCATAAGGTGCAAGTACGTCTTTCATAATCGTTATTTCTTGCTCCCACGCAAACTTCTGCGTCGAGGCCGTATCCATCTCATCAGCACGCGACATCTTGCCGAAGATAGCATCTGTATCTTCTGCCATGAATGACTTTACGTCTGATTGATAGAAATAACGATTAATCATGTGCTCTTATTTTATGCAATGAAACTCAGTTTGTTCCATTTTTAAACATACAGAGTTTGCGTAATATATCTATTCGCCCTTCATCTGACAAAGACCATACCTGTTGCGTGTCGTTATTCTCAATTTTTACTAAACCTGATAATCGCAAGTATAGTTTGATTTTTTGGTAGGTAGCAGTTGGAATATGGATATATTGTGCAGATATTTCATTATCAGGATTTGCTTTGTCATAGATGATTTTCTCAATTTTATTTCTCACAGATCCTTCAGTAAGTGGATTATCTATCAAAGCAATCCCCAGTCCATCCCAAATATATCGCATACAGACTTGAGCTACCCAATTATTTTTAACATTCTGATGAATCCCATAGTCATAGTACTTATAATTCCCTTCTACAGTGAAGTCTGTGTCAAGATCTATTAACTTTTGAGTGATGTCTTCGCCCAATAAGCATTTATCCTTTTCAGATATATATTTTTCGTTACGAAGGGTTTCTATTTCTTTTCGCAAATTGTTCAACTCTTGTAACGTTTCAAGGTTGGTTTGCATATTTGCTCGAATCCAACCTACAGCGGGGTAAGTCTTAATAGTTTGCATCAAACTTACTGCAACTTTGCCATTAAGATCATCTCCATTAATCCAATACTTTACAAGCCTGTTTGATTGTACCTTTGTCCTGAAAGCATCTAATTTTTCTCGCAATGACACATTACCGTCAAATTTATTGGCAGGTAACGATTGTATATCGGAATGCAGAAATGCTAATACAGGTATGCCTTTTTCCTTTGCATAGTCATATTCTTTCTCGGTGTAACTAATACCATTCTCGTCAATACTTCCATATCTTGCTCCTACTATCAAAATATAGTAGTCACAATCATCAATAACCCTTTTAATGAATTCGAACTGTTCTTCATCCATTGCAGGAAACAGTTCCATGCCAGCCGGAATGCAATCCATACTCATAAGAGTCTGCATTACTTTTTGCCTTTCTTCTTTTAGATCAGAATATGTCGAGCTTAAGAATACCTGAAATCTTTTATTCATATGCGTATTGCGATAATCTTATATTTCTTTCAACCGGTGATTTTGCGCGAACTATATAAATTTAATTGTTTGCTTGTTTTTTATCTTCCTTATCTCCAATAGTGATAGAACCATTTGCTTGGTATATAATACTATTATCTGATTTTTTTACTATCTGCTTGTTTTTACTACTTTTTCTCGCAAATAGCCCAATTATAGCAGCTATGATAATTGCAGCAGCTCCAATTAATGCAATAATGTACTCTTTCATAATCAATATTATTTATAAAAATCTTCCAGTGGAAGTGTATCGTCTTTCGTGACTTTTTGAACAATCCTTCTACCAATATATAAGCCCACAGGAGTTAAGTCTATTTGTGTTATTTCTTCTTTATCCAAACAATTAAATGCTTTTCCCCAATTTGGATTTAAAGAAATAAGATGTTGTTTTATTTCCTCATCAGTTAATGGAGTAAAGAGATTTATAAATTGATCTAACTCGGAATGAGAAAATGGCTGTTGGGCTCTTTCTATTACTTGTATCAAATATTTTTTTGCGCTATATAGCAAATGCATCTCATTCGTATCATCATGTTTATAAATTAAAGCCTTTTCGTTTATCATTGGCATATTAGGATGCTCATGCCAAAATGAATAAAAAATGTCATCTGTAATATGATGTCGAAACAACAAATCATAATCAGGCTTCATTACATTCAACGTGGGTAAATAATATTTTGTTCCTGGCATGTCGGAACAACAATTAATCAATTTAAGATATTGTATATCAAGAGTCGTTATTTCATTTAAATATTCATACAACTCAGCACGTTTCGCTAAATTTCTATCAACTATAAAAGAATAACCTTGATTAATTATTTTGCGAAGAGTTAATGCTCCTAAAAAATAAGTTTGAGCCAAAGAAAGATTGGGTATTATCTTAATGCTTTCATCAATGAGATATTGTTCGGTCGAATGTTCGTTAACTTTTAATCTGTCAATTAGTAAATCTATCAATTCTTCTTTTGTGCCTGCATCATCTGTTTTTGCATATTCTTTTATTGTGTCATGTAAAGCAAATTGTAACTTTGGAGTCCTTAATTTTTCCATTACTTGTGGATTTTCCAAATTTTCTAATCTCCGAACGAATTGATTTTCAAATGCAGTAATTTCTTGGTGGAAGGTATCTGTTGCTTCTTTTGTCACAATAGATAATTCTTGTCTTACAACATCATGACAGATTGCCTTCACATCACTATAAGCCAAACCATAATTGTGTATATCCCCATTTGCTTGTTGAACAAATGAGTCACTCACATTTGATACCTCTTGTTTGTTTCTCTCTATCATGAAATATAAATTATTTTGTTTACTTCTTGTTATTCCGTTTGGTTTTGTTGCTGTGTTTGTGGTTACATGGGCATTCCCTATGCGTTACCTGGTTATTACGTATCCTGCCTTACCTTATATATACTCTGTATATATCCCGTGATTTTGATTATTGCTTTTCTTGCGGTTTTGTCCTGCTCTAAGGGAAGTTGATTAAAATAACGATAATTGATTAGGATCTTCTTTTTTTGCTTTTTGTGGGGCGAATACCCCTATGATTACAAATGGATTTTTCGCTCGTTTTATATGATGCTGGTATTGAGTTCCTAAAAATAAATAAATATCATGCTTGGTGGTATATGTGTCAAAATACTTCTCTTTTACCTTTTGACAAGCAGCTTTTTCTGAACCATATGCTTTCAAACAATTGAAATATAGTTCTTCAATCTCCCAATCCTCAATCATCAGTGTGCTTTCTCTTCCTTCATCATCTGCAAAGACATAAGAAAAACGGTATGGCATTTTTCGAGGAATATTTCTTTTGATTACTTGCTCCGGATTATCAAAATTCAGTTGGTATTGTATAAATTGAGCCTTCCAATTATCTTTCCATTCCCGCTCATCATCCTCAATTAGAAAGTTAATAATCTTTGTTGGCTTAAAGGTTGCTAATGACTTATTATTAGGAGCTTTGGAATCTTCTATCAATTGTGTCAAATTAGTATACACATTCTTCAAACACCACTTCTTACGTTCTGCCCAATTATTCTTTGTATCAATATGTTCGCCAAATACCACATCAGCAAAATCATAATGAGCCGGAGAATAGCTTTCAGGCCTAAAGTCTTTTTTTGAATCCGTGCGTGGAACAACATCCAGTTCCATCCATGTGTATTTACGAACCTTTGTAACTCCTTTTAATTTCTGCTCTTTGAGGTAACTTAAAGGCATTGGATATATTCGTATCCATGAACCATCCTCGCAAATGCCAGCCGTACAAACCAACTCATCGTAGGTGCGCGAAGGAAGCGGATAGGTGGTAACAGTTAATAGGAACTTTTTTCGTGGCATGGGATTATAGATTCTTCAATGAATAATTCGCATTAGACAGTTTAAGTAATGCTTTTGCCACAACATATCTATGACATTGGTTCGGGTCCTTTTCAAAGCATGTTAATGCTACCCGTTTGTTTTGTTGGATTAAATCATAAATATATTGTACGGAATCTGCATTATGTGCCAATGTGGAACTGGCATACAGTGAGAACAGACGATTATAGTCCGCTTGTGTATACAGATTTTGCCTTTGTTCTGATTCTATTCCCAATGCAGGAACATGGATGTACTCAATGCCAACACCCAGGCATGCATTTTGCAATTGAGATTTCGAAAAGCCGAATTTCTGGCTATAAGCATTTTTTCTCACATCACAAAGCACATGGACATCATTAAGAATGAGCGTCTTTATATAACTTTCTAATGTCCGGCCTTCATATCCAATAGTAAATAACTGTATATCATTAGAATGACGACGCTGTTCGTTGACATTTTCAAGTTCTTCTGTTGTCAATATTTGTTCTGCAATTGTACTATTAATTGCATAAAATGGGTAGTGGATATATGTGTATCTGACTAAATCTTTTGTGGAAAATGCTCCAAATTCATTACATACATCCCGAATGGCTTGTTGGTCAAACATGTCCAACTCTAAGATATACTGTCCGGCTTTCGATAAAGAGATAGTTTTTTCTTTATTGTCGGCAATCTCTACATATCCATATTTGGATAGGGTATAAATATCTTGATTGGCCTGGAAGGAAAAGCCTCCATATTTATACGGGACAAATTCAAAGGCTTTATTGTCATCCTGTTTCCGAGTAAATAGGAAAAGGTATTTTTGCATCTGAATAGCAGATAAGTGCCCCCCCAGTTCTTCCAATAATGCCAATAATATTTTTCGTCTATAATAAAACATTCTTATGGGTGTGTTTTCTATTCAGGGCGCAAAGGTACAAAAAAATATTCATATATGCAAATAAATTTGCATTTTTTCATGATTCTCCTTTCAGTTCGGCATTGAGGGTGGCGATGATGAAGCCGCGGAGGGTGGAGTAATAACGGGCGGAAGAAGAGGCGCGGTAGTGCTTGCGGTAGGAGGCATAACGGCGTTCCCAATCGGCTTTCTGCTCGGGTTCCTTGAGGATGGCTGAGGCTTGCTTGACAGCCATACCGAAGGTAGAGCGGGTTTGGGCCTGTTCTTCCGATGCAGTGCCGCGGAAGGGATGGTCGAACGCATAAGCGTGCGTTCTGCCATTTCGTGTGCGGTAAACGATACGATCGTTGCGTTTGAGCTTTCCTTGGAAGGAATCGATTGCTACATTAGTTTCTACATGTGCCATACGCGTGTGGGGTTTATGATCCGTCAATCTTGGCGGATACGATGGTTGTTATTAGCATGTTCTATGCTTCGTCTCGGCTTAATCATACATATATCCTACGTATATCGTCCGTATATTGTACGTAAGAAATACGTGGATGATACGACGGCTATGTGACGAAATACGGTGCAAAGGTACAAATAAAAAATGACATACGCAAGAACGCATGTCATTTTCTGTGAAAAAATCGCAATTATTTTGTACCACTCAAGATACCATTTTCTTTATCTTCGTTGTTGATTCGCTTGCCGGAATCGCGGCGTTGGGTACCGAAATCGAGGTTGCAATGGAAGTTGAGAATGAGCATCTGGCGGAAGTCGCGCATCTCTGCATGTTGCGTGTTCGGAGCAAGAGCGGAAAGGTCTTTGGTCTCGATGCTGTAGCCCTTGACGGAGAAGGGATTCATCAACATGGCGCGGAAGCCCCATTTGTCGGCATTGTAACCAAGACCGATATGGTGGTAGAACTCGCCGTACTCCAGCGTCTCGCCCCAGAGGTTATTGTAGCGCGTGGTTACTTCGCCGAAGAACTGCCAACCCTTGTACATGCCCATGAAACTGGCGCGAACGCCCGGATTGAAATGCTTGTGCGTGTAGGAATTGCCAAGGCTCACATAGTAATTGGCAAACGGCGCGACGGTGAAGGTCAGGCTGTTATTGAGCACGCGCACTTGCACACTTGGAGCCACTTGCAGACGATGAAAACCGCGGTGGTTGGCGTATGTGCGGACGGCGTATGATTGACCGTCAATAAGTTGCTCAAAGGTCTCATCCATAATCGGTTTGTGGTCGTATGAGTAGTTCGCCCAAAGGTTCAGATTGACGTGTTTGGACTGCCAAGAAAGTTGCATCTCATTGGCAACGAACATAACGGGTTTGAGGTTCGGATTTCCTTGCCGGATCTGGTATTTGTCAATCTGTTGCGCCACGTCCGACATCGCCGACAGCGAGGGTTGGTAGCCGGAGACATAACCTTTGTATTTCCAGAACACACCTTTTCCGAAGTCATAACTCAGCGTCAGTTGCGGACGGGCAATCCAGTTCGACTGTTTCTGTCCACCTTGCTCGATATATGTGTGCATGGCACCGATACCCACCGCGTACGAGAACTGCTTGACGCGTTGCTGCACTTCCGCAAAAGCGTAGGTCTCGGCGGTGGTCATGTTGACCGTGGCATCGGCACTGCCGAGATAGGTATTCTCCATCCATTGCTGGTTGTGGCGTACGCCGACCGTCAGGGCGATGTTCTCCCAGTCTTTTTCATAGATGGCTTCACCGATGAGTGAGTATTTGTTGCCTCTGACGCGAGAGGTTACATCGGTCGTATCGGCAACCGTTTCGCCCAGTGGTGTTTGCTCAAAACGGCGGTCGTTGCTACTGTTGATATACGTACCTACAAGGTCGAAATACAAGTGGTGGTCGTCCGGCAGGTTGTGCTCGTAGTAGATGTCCAATGACGGCGAAATAGACTTGCTGCTTTCGTGGTCGTGGATGGCAAAACTGTCCGTGGCTTGGTAGAGACGCGAATCACGGTTGGTCTTGGAATGCGGCATAAATAGCATGTTATCGCGCAAGGCAATCTGGACCCTATTTTTCTCGCCGTTCGTCCAATTATAGGTCAGTCCAAGATTGACAGGATTACCCTTGAAACGTGTCGGTTCGCCCACTTCGCGGTTCTCTATCGTGTATGGCTTTTGACTTTCGACTTTCGACTTTTGACTAAAATAATACGTCTCCGCGTTCGTGCGCGTCCAATAGATGTCACGCGGCGAGTAGTGCGTTAAGAGGCTGAACGACGATTTGCCGAAGTTCACTTTGCCCGACAGATGGTACTCACCCCAACCGGGCATGGTCACGCCGTTGGACGCGTTGAGCATCAGATTACCGCCTGTGTCGCGGTGTTTGACGATGTAGTTGATGACAGCCGCCGCTCCGTTAAAGCGCACACCCGGCTGGTCGTGGTACTCAATACGGATGACATCCTTCGGGTTGATTGCCATGACCTCGGAATTGCTTGCCTCGATGCCGTTGATACGCAACTGCACGTCTTGGTTCGCAAGGGTCTTGACGGTGTTGTCCGCAGGGTTCACCACGATACGCGGAATCTGCAAGTTCTGCAGCAGCGACATACCGTCGTGCGAGGCCTTGCGCTGCTCGCGGTTAGGAAGAAGGACTTGTTTATCCACTTTTTGAATGACACTTTGTGCTTCCACCGTCACTTCGGCTAATTTGAACATGGATGTGTCCATCCGTAAGGTGTCGTTGCTGTTGGTTTGTACGCCTGTTTGCGCATTCATTGACGCGGCGCATATCATCGCCGCTACCAATACGAAATACTTTGTTTGCATATTATTTATATTTATAAGGAGATACATTACCGTTCGCCGCCGAAGACACCATGCGGGAAGATGTCTCTCAGCATGAGCAGGTCATCGGATTTGACCCATTCTGCCTTGCCGTCGTAACTGCAATCGATGATGCTGTCGCAATGTTCGGTCATCAGCAAGTGAATGATACGTTGGTCCAGATTGCCGTTTGCCTTGCGGAAAGTGTACTTAACCGCCACATACTTGCACGTTTGTCCTTGCCATTCACGCAAGCACTTGCGCTGGATACCATTGACAAAAATCAGTTTCTCACCTTCTTGCAGTCCACCGCCTTTGATGTAGCAATGTGCCGCAATGTGGATGTTCCATTGTTCACTTCCGGGCATACACCCGCTCATCGAAAGTACTGCTGCGAGTACCAATCCGATAATAAAAACTTTCTTTGTCATAATAGTGTTTTTTGAGTTGTTAAACGTTTCAAATTTTGCTGCAAAGTTACGACAAAAAACCATTTATATCCAAATTTTACGATTTATATTTGTTTTGCGTAAATTGCTGATATATAGGCGGATGAAGAAAGAAAAGTTTATATGCGGATGTGGAGGGTTTATATAGATAGGATGTGGATATGGCATGTCTCAAAAAAGTAAATTATGTAACTTCGACCAACTACCCTAAAGGGACCTTTCGAAGTTACGTCCGCATTGTCGTGCAAACAACAATCTTTAGCCTCAAAAACTAAAATATTGCAAGCATATTATATTTTTTTGCATCTAAATCTTGTATATTTGAAAAAATTGTTGTAACTTTGCAGCCAAAAGTTGCAAAGATTAGCAAATATGAGTAATATCAAACCACATATTCGCATTTCTGCTACGGCTGTCAGTCCGACATTTGTGGATGATATCCGTGCTATTATCGAGCAGGGCAAACAACAGGCCTATATGTCTGTTAACGCATCGATGATAGAGACCTACTGGCATATCGGAGAACGTATTGTAGAAGAAGAACAGCAAGGCTCAAAACGTGCTGAATATGGCGCACAAATAATTGATTTTCTCGCTGAAAAATTGGCAGATGAGTACGGTGAGAGTTACTCTCCGCGTTACCTTCGTTCTTTCCGGCAGTTCTATGCGCTTTTCCCGGATTTTGACATTTGGAAATCGCGGTTTCCAAATCTGACTTGGACACATATCTACCGTACATTGCGTGTCGGAGACGACACTGCTATCCGTTGGTATCTGGGCGAGGCTTCCGCACAAATGTGGAGCGTGCGCACTTTGGATAGGAACATCAGCACGCAATATTTTGAGCGGCATCTTTCTGCTCCGCAACTGCAAGAGAGTGACGCGGTGGTAACGCATATCAAACAGGCAGAGCTGATTAAGAATCCGGTTATGGCTGAATTTCTGGGCTTCAAACGAGATCAGAAATATTCTGAGACAGACCTTGAAAATGCCATAATCTCCCATTTGCAGGATTTCTTAATGGAACTCGGCAAGGGTTTCGCCTTTATGGGTAGACAACAATTGGTACGTACGGCATCGCAAGATTATTATATAGACCTCGTGTTTTATAATGTCATTCTCAAGTGCTATGTGCTTATAGATCTCAAAATCGGGAAGGTGACCCACCAGGATGTCGGGCAGATGGATATGTATGTGCGAATGTTTGACGAATTGAAGCGTACAGAAACCGACAACCCCACAATTGGTATTTTGCTTTGTAGTGAAACGGATGAAGATATTGCCCGGTATTCGGTTTTGAAGGGCAATGAACAGCTCTTTGCGACAAAATACAAATTGTTCTTGCCGACCCCGGAGGAATTGCGTCGGGAGATTGAACGGCAAAAGGAAATATATCGCTTACAACAAGAGAACTAAATAGCATTCCTTTATAGAGGCGTTTAATTAGGAGAGCACAATGGGGGCAGCGTACAGTGGCAACTAATGGCAAAATAAAGGACACTAAAATTAATAAAACTATGAAACAGATTTTTGAAAGTGGAGAATTTTCCTCGAACCGTATAACGGATAGTGCATATAATAATTTGTTAACGGAATCCAGACAGTTTTCTGCTGGACAAGTCTCTACATCTAGAACAACAATTTTTCTATCACACAAACATCAAGATTTGGATGATCTTAAAGATATCATCGGTTTGCTCCAAACTCAATTTAATGCAAAAGTATATATTGATAGTATGGATGCTTCAATGCCCGCAAGAACATCGGGAGTTACTGCAACAAGAATAAAAAATATAATTGATAAGTCTGACAAGTTTATTCTTTTGGCTACCAACAACGCAATTGATTCCACATGGTGTAACTGGGAACTTGGATATGGAGATGCGCGTAAATTTAGAAACAACATTGCCATATTTCCTATAAAACCGAAGGGAACAGCGGATAGTACTTACAAAGGTCATGAATATATGCAAATATATCCACATATTACTAAGTACACAGATTTTGATTTGATGTTTAAAGGTGATAATCCGAGGTATCCTGGATACTATGTGGAATCTAATAATTCTCGTATCTCACTGCAGGCGTGGTTAAATAGTAGGTGATGTTATTATGGAAGAACAAAAAATTAAACACTTAGAGATGATTCAAGGGATTGTAACCCGAATGAACCAAAACTCTTTTATGCTGAAAGGTTGGATGATAACCATTGTATCGGCGTTATTAGCTATATATGCTGATAAAGGGAATATTGGATATCTTATAGTTTCAATTTTTCCTATATTAGTTTTCTGGATTTTGGATGCATACTATCTGCAACAAGAACGAAAATTTAGAGGAATATATAATGACATTGTTGAAGGGAAAGACATTGCATTATTCAAGATGCCAATCGGCGAATATAACAAAAAAAGAGATAGTAAGTATTCATATTGTGATGTCTTTTGGTCAAAAACGATAGCAGGTTTATATTTTACGATTTTGAGTTGTATTGTCCTAATTGTATTATATATTATCTTAAAAGATTGTATCACAAACATGTAATTGCTAAAAAATGGCAAAGCGACAAGTTTTTTATAGTTTTCATTTCGCAAATGACTCATGGAGAGCTGGTCAAGTACGAAATATCGGCGTTATTGAAGGAAACACGCCTGTATCCTCTAATGAATGGGAAGAGGTAAAAAAGAAAGGAGATTCTGCTATTCAAACATGGATTAACAATGCAATGAATTACCGTTCATGCGTTATTGTGTTAATTGGAGAAGAAACTGCTGGACGCAAGTGGTGTCTATATGAAATAGAACATGCTTGGAAAGAAGGAAAGGGTATAGTTGGCATATATATCCACAGATTAAAAGATGCATGGGGCGAAACTAGTAATATGGGCAAGAATCCATTTAACAAATTCTGCATCGATACCACATTTAATTATATAGTGCAACATGAATCTCCTGCAGATGCTAATGAAATAAATCTATCAAAAGTATGTCGTGATCACTATCCATTAGGCGACAATAGTAAGGAGGTTTATGATTATATAAGCAATCATATAGAAAGTTGGGTCGAAGAGGCAATTAATATTAGAAATAAGTATCCAAAGTAACATTTCACATCCGAAGCGTCGGAGTGATAAAATAACATATTAATAAATTGGCTATTATTCGCGTTCGAGAAAAAGGTCCGGAAAACTAATTTCTTAACAGAATTAGAAAAGCCATGTTCACGGAAGTAAAGGAACTTCCTGAATCCAACAATAAGGCACAGAGTTTTCTCTGTGGGTATATCTATTGTTGGATGCGGGTTTTCTTTCCGGACCTCCCGTGAACGCGAGTAGATATACTCACTTTTCTTTTCTGCCCCTGTGGATGGATAGCCGCAAACTATCAATCCATGGCAAAAAACGCGAATTTAGGAGCAGCGAAGAATGCTAAAAACGATGAGTTCTACACCCAGTATGCAGACATACAGAAAGAAGTAAACGCATACATTGAATACAACCCCGATGTCTTTCGGGGCAAGACAATCTTGTTGCCTTGCGATGATCCGGAATGGAGCAACTTTACCAAGTTCTTTGCACAAAACTTTGAGTTCTTCGGTCTGAAGAAACTCATTTCTACTTCATACGCCATAGAAAGCAAAAAGTACAAGACCGATTGGCAACCGACACTCTTTGAAACAGAGAATCCGTTGTACAACGTAGAGAAGAGCCGAATAAAAGGCAAGATATTCACGCTTACTCACGACACGAACGCAAACGGTCGAATCGATATTGACGATTTGCAGTGGGAATATTTGGAAGGTGACGGAGATTTTCGGAGTGCAGAAGTAACCGCTTTGCGCGATGAAGCGGATATTATTATTACTAATCCGCCGTTTAGTTTGTTTCGGGAATTTATGGCTTGGGTTATGGAAGGAGGAAAGCAATTCTTAATCATTGCAAATTCAAACTCACTTACATGCAAAGAAGTATTTCCTTTAATTAAAACAAACAAAATGTGGCTTGGAAATGGATTTGCAGCAGGAAATGCATTTTTTAGAGTAGAGGGAAATGCTTCAATCGAATACGCAGATGGAGTTTTTGATGCAAGCACAGGTCTGGTTAAATTCCGTAACTGTTGCTGGATTACGAATATGGATCATGGTCGTCGTCATATTCCAATGACTTTAATGACAATGGCTGACAATCTAAAATTCAATAAGAAACTTAAAGGCCAAAGTGAATATTATCGCTACGATAATTATGACGCAATAGAAGTGCCAGTAACAAGTGCTATTCCATCAGACTATGAGGGAATAATGGGCGTGCCTATCTCATTCCTTGATAGATATTGTCCAATGCAATTTGAAATCTTGGGTACTGAATATGATTTAAACATTTCTAAAGGTCGTGGGTATATTAATGGGCAAAGAAAATTTAGCCGTATATTTATTCGACATAAAAAACAATAAATACTATGAAAGCAGAACGGAAAATATATACCGTTGAGGAAATCTGCAAAGGGTTTACTTACAACGAGGCAGAAGGCAAAGGTTTGTTTGGCCTTTCCGGCAAACTGACCATTCAACCGGAGTACCAGCGTAATTATCTATACGCCGAGCAAAACGGCGCACGTGAGATAGCGGTCATTGAGTCTGTACTCAAAGGCTATCCAATTGGTTTATTATACTTTAACCGAGTGGACGACAACCATTTGGAAGTATTGGACGGACAGCAGCGCATCACCTCTTTGGGACGTTTCCTTACGCGCAAGTTCGCTATCCGAATCAACGGCATGGAGCAGTATTTTGATTACATGGCGGAAGACCTCAAAAAGAAGATATTAGAGACCGAACTATTGGTATATGAGTGTGAGGGAACGGAAAGTGAAATCAAAGAATGGTTCAAGACCATCAATATTGTGGGGCTTCCTTTGGAAGAGCAGGAGATTTTGAATGCTGTTTATTGCGGACCGTTTGTGACACGCGCCAAAGAGGTGTTCTCCAATTCGCAAAACGCCAATATCAACAAATGGGCGGCTTTTCTGCGCGGAAACGTGAAACGCCAAGCGTACCTGCACACCGCATTGGAATGGGTCAGCCGTGGCGAGGTCAGCAAATATATGTCGCTCCATCGCAACGATGATAACATTCGCGAAATGGAGTCCTATTTTAACAGCGTCATCGACTGGGCAAGCGGAGTGTTTACCAATATAGAGAAAGAGATGTGCGGTCTGCCATGGGGCGAACTCTATGAGAAATACCACAAGAACCCATACAACCCTTCGGAAGTGGCAGCCAAACAGCGCGAACTCTATGAAGATTATTACGTAAAAAACAAGAAAGGCATCTATGAATATATCCTCGGAGGTTGCCAAGATACTAAAGTATTAGAGGTGCGTTGCTTTGACGAGCCGACCAAGAAAAGCGTCTATGCCCGCCAGACGGAAGAAGCCAAGAGGCATGAGGTTTCTAACTGTCCGCTATGCGCCATCGGTCATGACTCCAACCATGCGCGTATCTGGAAACTGACGGAAATGGACGCTGACCATGTGACGGCTTGGTCTAAAGGCGGCGCAACGGACATCACCAACTGCCAAATGCTCTGCCAGACACATAATAGGGCAAAAGGAAATAAATAGCCTAAATCTTAAAAATCGTACATTCGTTTTTGGCAAATAAGTAGATAGTGTACAGCACTTGCCTCCGAGATTACTTCGAGATTACCTCGACTTGCCTCCGATAGCTACTCTGTAAATCACTGAAAATAAGGCACCTAAAGAATGCTATGAATCGGCAGCAAAATGCAGCTATCTTAATAATTGGAAACTTTATATTGGCAATTCCTAAAGCATTGAAATACAGCATGTTCGTAGGAAAAAAGTTTATATATAGGCGTTTTGCTTTGCATAATTCGTAAAAAAGCAGTATCTTTGCAGAAAATTTCGTGAAAGAAGATGAAAAGCAAGTTCTTAACAGGATTGATAGGAGCGATGGCTCTTTGCCTCATGGTGAGCTGCAGTGTGCGGAGGGATAGGGAACGGATTGATACTGCGGAAGAGTTATTATATAGCAGCAGGGATACCGCAGAGTTGCTGATACGACAAGTCGAGCGTCTTGAACGGTTGGACGATGAGCATTTGGCTAAGTATTGGTTCGTTATTTGCGACCTACATGCCAATTCCATGCAATCGCTGTCCGAGGATTCCATGATTTGTTGGGCGTCTGAGTATTATCGCACGCAATGGGAAGAAGAGCACGGAGATGCACGCCATATGATATTGTCCGGATTGGATGAGGCGATGTATTTCTGGTGGAACGGTGACAAAGCGCGGACACAGGAAGTGCTGCAACGGCAAAAGAAATATGCCGACGAGGTAGCGGAACAATCAGGAGAACATCTATGGCAAGTGATCGTACTGCGCGTGTCGGCGGAGATAGCCATGCGCGATTATGATTACGAACATGTGCGCGAATACACGGAGACGCTCATCGGTCTGGATAACGGTAAGGCGATTCATTTGGACGAAGTGGAGCGCGTGTATAATGCGTTGGCGATTGTCTATTTCTCGCTCGGCGAATATGACAAGATGGAGAAGTGCTTTGAGAAAGCGATTGCACAAGCTGCGGACTCAGCGTTTATTGTCAATGTGGTTCGCCGTAATTATGCCGACCTGTTGGGCGAAATCGGACAAACTGACCGCGCAATAAAGATGCTGGAAGATCTGACGGAAGAATACCGCCAAGCGGACAGTTGGTTGCAGGTGGAGAGCCTCTATTCGCTCTCGCGCTTGTGGCTGAACAAAGGCGACAAACAGCGTGCGGAGCGGTATATGCGCGAGGTGGAGGAGTTGTTCGCCAAATACAAAGAGAGCGCGGAGTTTGACCCGGCAGCCGAAGCGGCTTTTCTTGCGCACAGACAAGTGCTGGAATATGCCCAGAAGGGTTCGTACCATTGTTTCCCGTTGGTACAATACAATAACCATTGGTCGGAGACGGACTATGTGCGTTACCGCGTAGCGGAAGCCAAAGAGCGTTCTATCCGTGACTTGCGTGAACGTAATCTGTACCTGACCATCAGCCGCCAACGGCAGATGATTGTGATAATTATGCTGTTCTTTGTAACTTTGGGCGGAATCCTACTGTTCGTCTATCTGTATCGCCGCCGTCAACGGTTGCTTTTGGAGAAGGAGGAAGAAATTGAGACCCTGAGAGGAATCATAAATAAGGGACTAAGTGACAAAGTATCAAGTGACCAAGTTCCAAGTACGAAGGAGGTGGATGTGCGCAAACTGATGTTGCAGCAATTGGGTGTCATCAAAACGATTGCCGGAACACCCACCGAAGCCAACCAACAACTGCTTGCGCGTCTCATGGCATTGAATGAGGAAACCGCCAATGCCCTCATCGATTGGTCAAGCATTTACAAAACCATTGATCTGGTATATGACGGCTTCTACACCCGTCTTAGGGACAAATACGGGAATGTACAAGGGAGCAATGTACAAAGTACAAAGGAACAGAGACCGCTTTTGAACGAAAAGGAACTGCAACTCTGTTGTTTGCTCAAAGCGGATTTCTCCACCAAGGAGATCAACATGCTCACTCGTCAAAGTCTCCAAACCATCTACCAGCGCAAGACCCAAGTCCGTCAGAAACTCAATCTCGCCGAAGCCGAAGACATCACAACTGCTATCGTATAACAAGGTACAATAATTTTTTGAGATATGCAAATTTTTCTTGCATATGTCAAAAAAAAGCAGTACCTTTGCAGTCGATTTTGATGCAAACAAGTAAAACGAGATATGAAAAATGAGATCAATGCCTTGATCATGGAGGCGATGAAAAACCATGATACCGTGCGCACGGAGAGTCTGCGCGCGATCAAGAGTGCTTTCCTCAATTGGCAGACCAGCAAAGAGAATGCCGGTAAGGACCTGACCGATGCGGATGAGATCCAGATCATCAAGAAGATGGTCAAGCAACGTCAGGAATCCGTTGAGCAGTATGTCGCTGCCGGTCGTAAGGAGCTGGCAGACGCCGAGCAGGCGCAGATAGACGTGCTGGAGACCTTCCTGCCAAAAGCTGCAAGCGAAGAAGATATCGTTCGTGCATTCAATGCCGCCAAAGAGGCCAACGGTTGGGAAGCCGAGAAGAAGAACATGGGGCTCTTCGTCAAAGCTATCAAAGCGGCCCTGCCCAATGCAGACGGCAAAATGGTTGCACAGGTTGTGCAAGGACAGTTGGCTTAATGGCGAATGGCCGAAAGGCGAATGGAGAAAGGGTGTGTCCAATGGGCACTTTTTTTCATTTTTTTGCAAAAATATTTGCATATTTCAAAAAATTGTAGTACTTTTGTCGCTGTTTTTGAAATTTAATCGGATTAAAAACGAAAAATAGCGTCAAAAGTATGAGTAATATTCGTTTTGAAGCGTTAAAAACCGCCTTTGAGCATAAACCGGCGGTAGTAGAGGTGCCTGAGGGCAAAGTAAAGGACTATTTTGCGCAGGATGTATTCACGCGCGAGAAGATGAAGGAATACATCGCGCAGGAGGTGCTGGATCAGTTGTTTGACGATGTGGATAACGGTCGGACCATTCACCGCGACATCGCAGGTGTGGTAGCTATCGGTATCCGGAAATGGGCGATTGAGCACGGTGCTACGCATTTCACGCACTGGTTTCAGCCCTTGACAGGCGGTACGGCGGAGAAGCATGACGCGTTCTTCACGTTGAAAGACGGCGCGTTGCTGGAGGAGTTCAGCGGCGAGAGTCTGTACCAGCAGGAACCGGACGCTTCGTCTTTCCCCAGCGGCGGTATCCGCAATACCTTCGAGGCCCGCGGTTACTCGGCCTGGGACCCTTCGAGCCCTGTCTTTCTCATCGGCGACACGCTCTGTATCCCGACGGTGTTTGTGGCTTATACGGGGGAAGCGCTGGATTACAAGACCCCGCTGATCCGTTCGACGGCATCGCTTTGTCATATCGCCCGCGAGGTGTGCGGGTACTTCGACAAGCAGGTCAAGCATGTGCATACCAACTTGGGTTGGGAGCAGGAGTACTTCTTAGTCGATGAGGCTTTGTATACCGCCCGCCCGGACCTGATGCTGACGGGGCGCACCCTGATGGGGCATAACAGCGCCAAGAGTCAGCAGCTCGAGGACCATTATTTCGGAGCTATCCCAGCACGGGTACTGGCCTTCATGCAGGAGTTGGAGTACGAGGCACTGAAAGCCGGTATTCCGGTGAGGACACGCCATAATGAGGTAGCGCCGAATCAATTCGAGATGGCGCCAATTTTCGAGGAGGTCAACTTATCCAACGATCATAACCTGCTCGTCATGTCGATCATGGAGCGCGTAGCGGAGAAGCATCATTTCCGTGTGCTGCTGCACGAGAAACCCTATGCGGGTGTGAACGGAAGCGGTAAGCACTGTAACTGGTCAATGCAGACCAATACGGGTGTGAACCTGCTTGCGCCGGGTAAGAACCCCTACCAGAACCTGCAGTTCATTACCTTCCTGGTGAATGTGCTCATGGCGGTTCATCGGCATAACGGACTGCTCAAGGCGTCCATTGTCAGTGCTACCAACGAGCACCGCTTGGGTGCCAACGAGGCGCCGCCTGCCATCATCTCTGTTTTCCTGGGTAAGCAGATCAGCGAGGTGCTGGATAAGCTCGAGCACGCGAGCGCCGAGGAGGCGATTATCATCAATGCCAAGAAAGAGATGAAGCTCGGTGTGGCAAACATCCCGGAGATCTTAGTCGATAATACCGACCGGAACCGTACTTCGCCCTTCGCCTTCACCGGTAACCGGTTCGAGTTCCGTGCAGTAGGTTCGTCCGCGAACTGCGGTGCAGCGATGTTAGCCTTGAATGCGGCGGTTGCGGAGCAGTTGACGCTATTCAAGGAAGAAGTGGACGCGCGTATTGAGAAGGGCGAAGCCAAGGAGCGGGTGCTCTTCGACGTGATCAAGAAATATATCGTGGCCTGCAAGGCGATTCGTTTTGACGGCAACGGCTATTCCGACGAATGGAAAGTCGAGGCGGCCAAACGGGGTCTGGACTGCGAACAGAGTGTACCGGTAGTCATCGACCGCTACCTGAGCGATAGCAGTATTAAGATGTTCGAGCGCACGGGCGTGCTTACGCGTGCGGAGCTGCAGAGCCGTTGCGAGGTGAAGTGGGAGACGTACGTGAAGAAACTGCAGATCGAGAGCCGTGTGATGGGCGACTTGGTAGTGAATCATGTGCTGCCGGCGGCCAAACGCTACCAGACGATGCTGTTGCAGAACGTGCTGGCGGTTAAGCAGGTGTTTAGCGCTGACGAGACCGCTTCGCTCAATGAGATGGACTATCATATCATCAAGCAGATCGAACACCACTCGGGTGCGATCCTGGAGGGCGTGGAGAAGATGACCGACGCGCGGCATAAGGCCAACCGCCAAGCCGACGAACGCTCCAAAGCCATCGCGTATCACGACACCGTTCTGCCGCTTATGGCGGAGATTCGGGATCATGCCGATGCCCTCGAACTCATCGTGGACGACGAGATGTGGACCTTACCGAAGTATCGGGAGTTAATGTTTATACATTAATGGAAACGAAGTATATCTTTATTACCGGAGGTGTAGCTTCGTCGTTGGGTAAGGGTATCATCTCGGCATCCTTGGGTAAGTTACTCCAGGCGCGTGGGTATCGGATAACGATTCAGAAGTTCGATCCCTATATAAACATCGACCCGGGCACATTGAATCCGTACGAGCACGGCGAGTGTTACGTGACGGCGGACGGTATGGAGACCGACCTTGACCTCGGGCACTATGAGCGATTTACGGGTATAGAGACCACGCGCGACAATTGTGTTACGACCGGTCGTATCTACTTGAGTGTGATAGAGAAAGAACGCCGTGGAGATTATTTAGGTAAAACGATACAGGTCGTTCCGCACATCACGGACGAGATAAAACGGCGTATTCTGTGCAACGCAACCAAACAACCGTTAGACTTTGTAATTACGGAGATAGGCGGTACAATAGGCGATATAGAAAGTCAGCCATTCTTAGAGGCTATCCGTCAATTACGATGGGAACTCGGCCCCCAGCGGGCGCTCAATGTGCATCTTACCTACGTGCCTTATCTGGCTGCCGCAGACGAACTGAAGACCAAGCCGACGCAGACCAGTGTCAAACAACTGCAAGGACTTGGAATCCAACCGGAGGTGCTTATACTTCGTACGGAACATCATCTGAGCGATGAATTGCGTAATAAAGTGGCGCATTTCTGCAACGTTGCACCGGAGGCGGTGATTCAAAGTCAAGACCTGCCGAGTATCTACGAAGTGCCCATCAATATGTATGAGCATCAACTGGACAGGGTTATCTTGAGTAAGATGGGCATCAAAAGACCTACAAAACCTGATCTGAAATCGTGGTTGGACTTTTTGGACTGCCGTAAACGTGCAGACGAAGTGCTACATATAGGTCTGGTCGGTAAATACGACCTGCAAGATGCATACAAAAGTATCCGTGAGAGCCTCGCACATGCGGGTACATACAGAGGATATAAGGTACAGATTCATTTTATCAACAGCGAGTTTATCACCCGTGAGAACGTAGCCGAACAACTATCCGGTATGGCCGGTATCGTTATTTGTCCGGGATTCGGGCAACGAGGTATAGATGGCAAGATTCTGGCCGCAGAATATACCCGTACGCACGATATTCCCACATTCGGTATCTGTCTCGGCTTCCAGATGATGGTGATTGAGTTCGCGCGTAATGTGTTAGGCTACCAAGATGCCAATAGTAGCGAGATGGACGAAACGACACCGCATAATGTCATTGATATGATGGCGGAGCAGAAGAATATCACGCAGAAAGGCGGAACGATGCGACTCGGCGCTTACGAGTGTGCTTTATCTAGGGGCAGTCGTACGGCGCAGGCCTATCACGGGCAAACACTCATTAAGGAAAGACACCGTCATCGTTATGAGTTTAATAACTCATATAAGGACGAGTACGAAAAACGGGGAATGAATTGCGCAGGTATCAACCCATCATCCGATTTGGTAGAGATCATGGAGATTCCGGCCTTACGCTGGTATATCGGCACGCAGTTTCACCCCGAATACAGTTCAACGGTCTTACATCCGCATCCGTTGTTCCTGGATTTTATTGCGGCATGTATTAAAGCATCAAAGGACAAATGAAAATCCTTCCGTTCATCAAAATGCATGGTCTGGGGAATGACTATGTGTATATAGATTGTTTCCTTAAGGCCACGGCTGAAATCATTGCCAAGACTGATTTGGCATCCTTGGCTCGTGCCGTCTCGGACCGACATTTCGGTATCGGTTCTGACGGACTCGTGCTCATCATGCCATCCAAAGAAGCGGACGCGAAAATGCGTATCTTCAATGCCGACGGAAGCGAAGCGGAGATGTGCGGTAATGCCATTCGTTGTGTGGCGAAATACCTATACGAGAGTGGCCTTTGTCGCGATGTGCACATGCAGATAGAGACGATCGCCGGTATACGACCGTTGGCACTGCATGTGGTCAAAGAGACAGTAGATCAGGTGACGGTAAATATGGGAAAGCCGGTCATCCAGCCGGATTTTATTCAAGGCGGTAAGGATCCGATCGGTTATACTTCGGTTAACATGGGTAATCCTCATGCCGTCTTCTTCCGGGACACGGTACCGCAGTTACCGGAAAACACGAATATAGAGTTTGTCCGTGTGCGTAATGCGAAGGAGTTGGATGTCCGTGTGATAGAACGCGGTTCCGGAGAGACCCTGGCATGCGGAACGGGTGCTTGTGCATCGGCGGTGGCGACCATCTTCCATGACTTGACGGAGCGGAATGTGACCGTTCATCTGCCCGGCGGAGACCTGTTTATCCAATGGAAAGGGAATACCTCTCCTGTCTTCATGACCGGCCCAGCCACCGAAGTGTTCCGAGGGGAATGGGGACTTAAGGAAAGTACAAAGGACGAGGTACAATGTACAAAGGAATTTAAGAATGAATAGAAACATCCATTTTGACCAACTTCCGAACAGGTACCTGTTCAAAGAGATAGAGGTACGTGCGGACGCGTATAAAACCCTCCATCCGGATGCTCATCTCTTGCGCATGGGAGTAGGGGATGTCACCCGTCCGCTGCCACCCGCCATCATCGATGCCATGCATCAAGCGGTCAACGAACTGGCGGCACTGGCCACCTTCCGCGGTTACGGACCCGAAGAGGGATACCCTTGGCTTCGCCAAGCGGTGATCGACAACGAATACACGCCGCGGGGAGTGAACTTGGATATAGACGAGGTCTTTATCAGCGAAGGAGCCGGCAGCGATCTGGGCAACCTGAGCGAACTGTTTCTCAGTGCCAACAGCGTAGCGATCCTCGACCCCTCGTATCCGGCGTACATGGACAGCAGTATCATGGCAGGACGAACGATCATCCCGTTGCCCTGTACGATCGCCAACGGCTTTGTGCCCGAACTGCCCAAGCAGAAAGCGGATATCATCTATCTCTGTCTGCCCAATAACCCGACGGGAACGGTGCTGACTCGTGCCGAGCTGCAGCGATGGGTCGAATATGCCCGGACCAACCATAGCATCATCATCTTCGACGCCGCCTACGAGGCCTTCATCGAAGATCCGGACGTGCCCCATAGCATCTATGAGATAGAAGGTGCGCAACAGGTCGCTATCGAAGTGCGCAGTTTCAGTAAGAGTGCCGGTTTTACAGCTGTGCGCTGCGGTTACACGATCGTGCCCAAACAGACCGGCCTCAATGCCATGTGGTTGCGGCGCCAATGTACCAAGTACAACGGCACGTCCTATGTCGCTCAGCGGGCTGCCCAAGCTACTTTCACGCCCGAAGGCAAACGCGGCATCGCCGCTAATCTGGCGTACTACAAACAAACGGCGCAGCTCATCGCCGGCGGACTCATCGCGATGGGATACGAGGTGTACGGAGGTGAGAACGCACCTTATATATGGTGCCGCGTGCCGCAAGGATATGACTCCTGGTCGTTCTTCGATCATCTGCTCCATACCTGTCAGATCATCTGTACTCCGGGTGTCGGTTTTGGCGATGCCGGACAGGGATTTGTGCGTTTCTCGGCGTTCTCCAATAGAAAAGAAGTCGAAGAGGCACTAAAAAGAATGAAAACACTTGCATAAATCAAAAAATATTTGTAATTTTGCACCGCAAAATTGAATTAACACTATGTGTGGAATTGTAGGATATATCGGTAAACGCAAAGCGTACCCGATTTTGATTAAAGGCTTGCATCGTTTGGAGTACCGCGGGTACGACAGCGCGGGTGTAGCGCTGATCAACGGGCAGGGATGCCTCAATGTGTACAAGGCCAAGGGCAAGGTGTCGGAGTTGGAGGCTTTCTGTGCCGATAAGGACACGGAGGGTTGCATCGGTATCGCGCATACCCGTTGGGCCACGCATGGCGAACCCAATACGGTGAACGCCCATCCCCATTACTCGGAGTCGGAGCGTCTGGCGATCATCCACAATGGTATCATTGAGAACTACGCCGTACTCAAGGCTGGACTCATGGAACAGGGCTATTCGTTCAAGTCGGATACGGACACCGAAGTGCTCGTGCAGTTGGTCGAATATACGCAGGTCAACCGCCATGTGGACCTCAAGACGGCTGTTCAGTTAGCCCTGCAGCAGGTCATCGGTGCCTATGCCATCGCGATCTTGGACAAGGATCACCCGGATACCCTCATTGCCGCCCGCAAGGGTTCGCCGCTCGTGGTCGGTATCGGAGAAGACGAGTATTTCTTGGCTTCGGATGCCACGCCTATTGTGGAATATACCGATAAGGTCATCTATATCGAAGATGAGGAAGTGGTGTCCTTAAAGTTGAAAGTTGAAAGTTTAAAGTTGAAAGAAGATGGAGAGTTGAAAGAGGATAGTAATATTGATATTACAACGATTAACAATGTACAGAAGACCCCGGAGATCAAGCGCCTTGAGTTGTCGCTCAGCCAGTTGGAGAAAGGCGGTTATCCGCATTTCATGCTCAAAGAGATCTTCGAGCAGCCTCGCACGCTGACCGACTCCATGCGCGGGCGTGTCAATGTGCGCCAGGATAACATCGCCCTTTCGGGTTTTATTGATAACAAGGAGCGCTTCCTCAATGCCAAACGTATCATCATTACGGCCTGCGGCACGAGCTGGCATGCTGGGCTCATTGCGATGTACGCGATTGAAGAGTTCGCGCAGATACCGGTTGAGGTGGAGTACTCGTCCGAGTTCCGCTATCGCAAACCGGTCATCAACAAAGATGACGTGGTCATCGCCATCTCGCAGAGCGGTGAGACGGCCGATACGCTGGCAGCTATTCAGTTGGCCAAAGAGAAAGGCGCGTTCATCTTCTCGATCTGTAATGTGGTCGGCGCCTCCATTCCGCGCGTGAGTGACAGCGGTTGTTATACGCATGTGGGTCCCGAGATCGGTGTGGCTTCCACCAAAGCCTTCACGGCGCAGGTAACGGCCCTCACGATGTTGGCCCTCTGTATCGGCCGCGAGAAAGGGACATTGGCTCACGACCAGTACCTGCGTATCGTGCGCGAGATGGGTCAGATACCCGATAAGATCGCCCGCGTGTTGGGGCAGAACAAACGGATCGCGGATTTTGCCAAGACGTTTACCTATGCGCAGAACTTCATTTATCTGGGTCGCGGTTATAACTTCCCCGTCGCCATGGAGGGAGCGCTCAAGCTCAAGGAGATCTCCTATATCCATGCCGAGGGTTACCCGGCAGCCGAGATGAAACACGGCCCGATTGCCCTGATCTCGCAAGAGATGCCGGTTGTGGTGGTTGCCCCGCATTGCGGTACGTACGAGAAAGTGGTAAGTAATATCCAGGAGATCAAGGCCCGCAAGGGTCGCGTCATTGCGGTCGTTACCGAAGGGGATGAGCTGGTCAGCCGGATCGCGGACTATACCATCGAGGTTCCCGCAACGGAAGAATGCCTCACGCCGCTGCTGACGGTGATCCCGCTGCAACTGCTGGCCTATCATATCGCGGTGGTCAAGGGTTGCGATGTGGACCAGCCCCGTAACTTAGCCAAGTCGGTGACAGTAGAATAAGGAAAGCGCGCGCGTACGTGAGAGGGGACCTGCTTTTTTTGCCGCACATATGTCGAGGGCACCGACATTGCAGGGCAATCCCACCTCGAAATAGGGGGAGGTAAGGACTAAATCAATAAAAAAGTCCTTACTTCCCCGTTTCTTGAACAATCAAGCCACTCTAAACAAGTTTAATTAACTTGAATTGTCCAAGAAAAATGGCAAAATACATTTTTTTTTGATTTTTTTGCAAAAATATTTGGTCATATCAAAAAAAAGCAGTACCTTTGCACCCGCTTTCGACCAAAAGGTTGGTAGTGCGCCTCTATAGCTCAGTTGGTAGAGCACTAGATTTGTAATCCAGCGGTCGTTGGTTCGAGTCCGACTAGAGGCTCCAAGATCTTTGAAATTGGGTGTGTTCCAGAGTGGCCAAATGGGGCAGACTGTAAATCTGCTGTCTTCGACTTCGGTGGTTCGAATCCATCCGCACCCACACAATTGCGCGACAGGCTGCAATTCTTCGCGAAAGTAGCTCAGTCGATAGAGCACTAGCCTTCCAAGCTGGGGGTCGCGGGTTTGAGTCCCGTCTTTCGCTCTTATGCTGCTTTAGCTCAGTGGTAGAGCGCATCCTTGGTAAGGATGAGGTCC
>Ga0256404_1001419_pt1 | contig 57938 bp, 54 predicted proteins | sample RumenRJG_01DNA_FD_185990 | JGI IMG/M metagenome (GOLD analysis project Ga0256404, IMG submission 185990) | Bovine rumen microbial communities from Lethbridge, Alberta, Canada - RJG_01 | ecosystem: Host-associated > Mammals > Digestive system > Stomach > Rumen | place: Canada: Alberta | collected... | reverse complement strand
ATGCGGCAGAAAAGTATTACACCATGCTTCCTGAACTGGATGCGGGGAAAGGGTATGCTGACAGGGTATATATTCCACGCCCGCAGTATGCAGACAAGCCGGTTCTTATAATTGAGTTGAAATACGAAAAGGATGTGGATGGTGCCATCGCTCAGATCAAACGGCAGGAGTATCAGGACAGACTGGAAGCCTATAAGGGAAATATCCTTCTAGTGGGGATAAACTACAACAGGGATGCTAAGAATACAAGTGATGAGTTTAAGCATCACACATGCGATATAGAAAGAGCATAATCCAAGGTCACTTACCCGCATCAATCGCCGGTCAAGTGACCTTTTTTCTTTTTTGTGCTAGACTAAAGCTAGAATTTTTGAATCTAAAGACAGATTCATGTAGCTTGGGAGATGTGGTATGGGCATTTACTTGAATCCGGGAAAAGAATTATATGAAGAAGCAGTGAATTCAGAAATATTCATTGATAAAACCGAAATGATATTGTACCTGAATTCAGTTTTGAAGACCAAGAAGAAATATGTCAGCGTTTCGAGACCACGAAGGTTTGGAAAATCAATGGCTGCTGATATGATATGTGCCTATTATGACAGGGAGGCAGACAGCAGGGAGCTTTTTGAATCAAGGTTGATTTCTAAAAGCAAGCCTGTAAAGAATGGGACAAGGACATTATCCTGGGATGAGTATTTGGGGAAGTTTGATGTTATCAGGATAGTGATGACAAAGTTTCTGAAGAAGGATGTTACCATAAGAAAAGCTCTGGAGAACATGCAGCGCCTTGTGATCAGAGATTACAAAAAGGAGTATCCCGACATAGATTATTTGAGCGATGATGACCTTATTCAGACATTGGACGATGTCTATTCAGAAATTGACAGACAGGTAGTCATCGTTATTGATGAGTGGGATGCTTTTTTTAGAGAGCGAAAGGAAGAAAAAGAGGAGCATAAAGAGTATTTGGATTTTCTTCGCGACCTTATGAAAGATAATGTTCATGTTGCTCTTTCATATATGACCGGAATATTGCCCATCAAGAAATACGGTAAGCATTCTGCTCTTAATATGTTTACAGAATACTCTATGATGTTTCCGAGAGAGCTGGCACCATACACCGGTTTTACAGAGAATGAGGTTAAGGAGCTGGCTGTCAGGTATGGCCGTGACTACGATAGTATTAAAGCCTGGTATGATGGATATGTGGTTAGTGACATCATTCCTCCGAACCCCGATCATAGAGAGCAGAGAGCTACTGGAAAACGTCCGGAGTCTGTGAAATATTATCTTTATAGTCCTTTATCTGTAGTTGAAGCAACAACTACAGGAATCATTAAGGATTATTGGAATAAAACGGAAAGCTATGAAGCTTTGGCTGACTATATTGGAAAAAATCTTGATGGCCTGAAAGATGCCATAGCTCTTCTCATGGATGGTGGCCGACTTAAGATTGATACATCAACATACCAGAATGATATGACCACCTTCACCGGACGTGATGATGTGCTGTCGCTTCTGATTCATCTAGGATACCTTGGCTTTGATGATGAAAAAAGTGAAGTATTCATACCGAACCGTGAAATAATGGACGAGTTCAAATCTTCTACAAAAGATGCTGAGTGGGTAGATGCATTTGCCTCCTTCAGAACTTCATTGGAGCTTGTAAAAGCTACCTGGGCAGAGGATAGTGATCAGGTGGCAGAACTTCTGGAAAAAGCACATAACAGGGCTGATAATAAAACCTATAATGATGAAGCTGCACTCAGCTACGCTATTCTTTATGCATATTATGCGGCAGAAAAGTATTACACCATGCTTCCTGAACTGGATGCGGGGAAAGGATATGCTGACAGGGTATATATTCCACGCCCGCAGTATGCAGACAAGCCGGTTCTTATAATTGAGTTGAAATACGAAAAGGATGTGGATGGTGCCATCGCTCAGATCAAACGGCAGGAGTATCCGGACAGACTGAAAGCCTATAAGGGGAATATCCTTCTTGTGGGGATAAACTACAACAGGGATGCTAAGAATACAAGTGGTGAATTTAAGCATCACACATGTGATATTGAAAGAGTGTAATCAAAAAAGGTCACTTACCGGTCAACTCCGGGTTAAGTGACCTTTTTCTTTTTTTATGCTAGACTAAAACCAGAATTATTGAATTAAACAACAGATTCATGTTGCTGGGGAGATGGATTATGGGAATTTATTTGAATCCGGGAAATGAAATGTTCAGGCGGGCGTCATCGGCAGAGATTTATGTAGATAAGTCCATGCTTCTTAAGGTGACTAATCGTCTGATCGATGCAGATAACAATCTCATATGTATGGCCAGGCCCAGGAGGTTCGGGAAAACTATAGCTCAGAACATGATAGCAGCCTACTATTCGAGAGGGTGTGACTCAAAAAAGTTGTTTGATGGCTTAAAGGTTTCAAAAGATCCTGATTTCGAGAAGTTTCTCAATAAATATAATGTTATCCAGCTCGATTTAAATAGTGAATATCAGAACACTAAGGATAAAGTGAATCTGATAGGAGGCATTCAGGAAAAGGTAAAAGACGAGATTAAGACCACATATCCTGAGATTTCAATTGAAGAAACGGATTCCTTGGCGGAAGCAATACTAAAGATTTATTCTAAAACGGGAGACACTTTCATCATCCTCATCGATGAATATGATGTTTTGGTTCGTGAACAGGTACCACAGAAGCTTTTTGATGAGTACCTGAGCTTCCTGAATGGTCTTTTCAAGAGTAATACCCTGCGTCCGGCCATATCCATGGCATATCTCACAGGTATCCTTCCGGTTGTGAGAGACAAGATACAGAGTAAACTCAATAATTTTGATGAGTATACTATACTTGGTGCCGGCAGGTTTTCGGAGTTCATGGGATTTACTGGGGAAGAGGTGAAAAATCTCTGCGCAGAGTACAACATGGATTTTGACGAGTGCCGCAACTGGTATGACGGTTATGTTGTGGATGGATGGGATATTTACAGTCCTGAATCAGTCATAAAGTCTATGAAGATGCATAAATTTGGAGGATATTGGGGGAAGACATCATCTTACAAGGTTATCGCAGATCGTATAGAACAAAATTTTGCAGGAACCAAAGACGATATCATAAGGATGCTTGCCGGCGAAGAAGTTGATGTCAATGTAACAAGCTATCTCAATACCATGAACGACTTTGCCACAAAGGACGATATGTTCACATATCTGATCCACTTAGGGTATCTTGCATATGATGATGAAGAACAAACCTGCCGCATCCCAAATCGTGAAGTGCGTCAGGAGTGGTTCAATGCTATCGCCGTAAGTCATGATTATAAAGTGACGGATGAGATCATCAAGAACTCGAAAGAACTTTTGAAGAAAACTCTTCAGGGGGATGGAGAGGCCGTGGCAAAGGCATTGGACATCTCCCACATTCATGTGGCATCAAACAGAAGCTACAATAACGAGGACGTTTTCCAGAGTGCAATTTATCTTGCCTTCATTTATGCACTTAATGAATATGATGTCAGGAAAGAAATGACAACCGGCAAGGGCTTTGCTGATGTAGTTTATATTCCGCTTAACAAGAAGCTTCCGGCCATGGTGATAGAGCTGAAACACAACAAATCCTCGGAGAGCGCCCTTCAGCAGGTAAAAGATAAGAAGTATTTTGACTCCATGGAAAGATATACCGGAAAGGTTCTTCTGGTGGGAATCAATTATGATGAGCATACTAAGGAGCATACCTGTAAGATAGAACAGTTGGTGAAAGATTAATTTCTTTTCCATACAAGGATTATACAATTATTTTTAAAGTCGAAGATATCTATGTACGCATGGATATTTTCGGCTTTTTTATTTATGTGGATATATGGTAAAAAGAACCACCCTGATCCATGACACCCATCGACAAAAAAAGATCCATTAAGAAAATACAAGGAGTATAGACAATGAAGGTAATAGGTAATAAGCTTCGTAAACTATTGGCCCCGGCCATCGCTTTGTCGCTGATCGCTTATCCGGCGTCATTGAATTTTGCCGTAGCTGAAGAGACGGATCAAAGCGCCTTGGCCTCCGGATCGGAGGTCGAGAAAGTTTTCATCAAGGATTACTGGACCAAAGACTCTCAGGCTGCGAAAAAGATCAATGATTACATAGGTGCAGTGACGGATGAAGCCTCATCAGATTACATCCCCGTTAAGGATCGTATAGCGGTTTTCGATCTGGACGGAACACTGATGTGTGAAACCGATCCTTTCTGCTTTGAGTATATGGTTTTCGCAGATTATGCACTGAGCCATTCGGATGACATGTCTGAAGAGGTTCTGAGTGTTGCCCATGAGATCATGGAAGCCACAGGCAGGAAAAAACCGGATGGCATGAGTACCAGACAGGCAGAAGCAGCAGCCAAAGCTTACAAGGGAATGACTATGGAGGAACTTGCTGAGGTTGTTGAAAACTTCAAGTCAAGTGAAGCCTGGGGCTTCACGGGCATGACAAGAGGCGAGGCCTGGTACAAGCCCATGGTGGAGCTTTTTAAGGAGCTTCAGGATAATGATTTCAAAGTCTATGTAGTCACTGCCACGGAGCGGAACATCGTGCGTCAGATCGTCGCCGATACTCTGGATATACCACCGGCACAGGTCATAGGCACAGAGTATGGTTACACCGCAACCAATCAGGGAGATGCTGAGGATACTGACTATACTTTCACATCTGAAGACAAGATAGTGTTTGACGGTAACTACTATGGTGAAAATGCCAAGACCAGTAAGGTGGACGCCATCGTGAGAGAGATCGGGCAGCAGCCGGTGCTTGCATTCGGCAATTCCTCCGGAGATCTCGCCATGGCGGTTTACACCATCTCTAACAATCCATACAGAAGCGAGGCTTATATGGTACTCGCTGATGATCCTGTAAGAGAATATGGAGAACCTGACAGTGCTAAGGAAAAGAAAGAGTCCTATGAGAAGGTGGGTGTCGATACTATCTCCATGAAGGATGATTTCCTTACCATCTATGGCGATGGCGTAATGAAGAATACCATGGCGCGCTATAAGCTTGAACAGGTGGTGGCTCTCAGCAGACATAACCTTCGTGCTCCTTTATCAAGTAATGGTTCTGTCCCACAGGAGCTCACACCCCACGAGTGGATCAGGTGGACAGCTAAATCCAGTGAACTCACTACAAAGGGCGGGATCCAGGAAACAAACATGGGACAATACTTCAGAAAGTGGCTTGATCAGGAGGGACTGATCCCGGAAAACAGTATCCCTGAAGAAGGTGAGATCCGTTTTAATGCAAGAGAGAAGCAGCGCTGCAGAGCAACAGCCAGATACTTTGCCTCAGGAATGCTTCCCCTTGCGGACGTTAAGGTGGAGTATCCCACAGCCACAAATGGTCTCGAAGACTTTATGAAACCGAATCTTAAGTTTTATTCGGAGGAGTACGCTTCCGATGCTGAGGAACAGGTCAGATCCATGGGCGGTGATGCAGGCTTTGACGGACTTACGGACGAGTTGAGGGATGCCATAAAGCTTATCATGGATACCGTTGATATGGAGGACAGTGAAGCCTATAAGGATGGGAAGTACGGCGATCTTTTAAAAGACAGTTCAGGTTACAAGATGGCTGAGGGTCAGGAACCTGATATAACAGGTGCCATAAAGACAGCAAGTCAGGTGGCAGATGCGCTGGTTCTTCAGTACTATGAGGAACCGGATCTCAAAAGGGCTGCCTTCGGGCACGAACTCAGTGAATCAGACTGGGCAGAGATAGCAAATGTACTTACAAGATATGAAGAAATAAAATTCGGTGCACCGCTTGTATCGGTAAACATTAGCAACCCACTGGTCCGGGAACTGGAAAGTGAACTTAAGAATGAAAAGAGGAAATTCAGCTTCCTCTGTGCTCACGACTGTACAGTGTTTACGACTTTGACTGCTCTCGGAGTGAAGCCATATACTCTTCCGGACAGCATTGAAACAAAAACACCGATAGGCGTGAAGGTGCTTTTTGAGCGTTGGCGTGATCCGGAGGGTGAGGCATGGTACAGGGTCAATCTGGTTTACAGAAGCACTGAACAGATCAGAGACTCAGCAGTTTTGTCACCGGAGAATCCTCCTATGAGATATAACCTTAGCTTTGAGGGTGTGCCGACCAATGAAGACGGCCTGATCTCAGAAGCTGATCTTTTCGGTATGTTTGACCGTACCCTGGCTCAGTATGATGAGCTTCAGGAGAAATACACGAAGGAAACATGGGATGCAGCGGCTTAAGTGAAACAGATATCCACAAGATATATTCTTATGAGTGAGGAAGAATGGAATACATATGATACCTATCGACAGTTTTCCCACCAAAAAACTTAAAGGCATAGAATACAAGGCGGGCCGCGTTTTCCCCTTCGGCGCGTCCATAGTTCATGATGCGGTAAATTTCAGCATATACTCCACGGAGGCCACAGCCTGCACTCTGCTCCTGTATCACAGGGGAGCAGAGAAGCCTTTCGTGAAGATCCCATTTCCCGACGAGTTCAGGATAGGCGACGTCTTCACAATGATGGTCTTCGGCCTGGACATTGACGACCTGGAGTATGCCTATCTTATGGACGGCCCCTTCGATGAAAAAAAGGGCCAATGTTTCGATAAGGAAAATCCTCTCCTGGACCCGTACGCAAAAGCTGTTTCCGGAAGAGCTGTCTGGGGTGGGGAAATGCATAAGTACCTGGACGAATCCGAGTACACCGGACTTGAGAATATCCTTGAGGAGGAACCTGAGGCGGAATACGGAAAGCGCCGGCAAAAACGGAAAAAAACCGGCAGAAACATTGGCTTCCGGGGCCGTGTAATAATGGAGGACTTCGACTGGGAGGGCGACAGACTTCTCAACATTCCTAAGAAGGATCTGGTCATCTACGAGATGCATGTCAGAGGTTTCACCCGTCATGAATCCAGCGGCGTAAAATACAAGGGCACCTATGCCGGAATCTGTGAAAAGATTCCTTATTTAAAGGAGCTTGGAGTTAACTGTGTCGAGCTTCTGCCCATCTTTGAATTTGACGAGCTTCAGAACGACTTCTCGGTGAGGGGTCAGCAGCTCTACAATTACTGGGGCTACTCCACTGTAAACTTTTTCTCCCCCAAGGCCGGCTACGCTGCTTCCGGCAGCCTCGGCATGGAGGTGGATGAGCTGAAGTATACCATCAAGACGCTTCATAAATATGGAATCGAAGTGATCCTTGATGTGGTGTTCAATCACACCGCCGAGGGAGACGAAAAAGGGCCGGTTATTTCCTATAAAGGAATAGACAACAGAACCTATTACCTTCTGACCCCCGACGGCCACTACTATAACTTCAGCGGCTGCGGCAATACCATGAACTGTAACAATGCTGTTGTCCGGAGCTTCATCAAGGACTGCCTCAGGTATTGGGTTGCTTCCTATCATATAGACGGCTTCCGTTTCGATCTTGCCTCTATCCTCACCCGGAATCAGGAAGGAGCTCCAATGATCTCGCCCCCTATTCTTGAGAGCCTCGCTCACGATGCGGTTCTGGGAAGGGCAAAGCTTATAGCAGAGGCCTGGGACGCAGGCGGGCTTTATCAGGTAGGATCATTCCCATCCTGGAACAGATTCTCCGAATGGAACGGAAGGTACAGAGACTGTTTGAGAAAATTCATCAAGGGGGATGCAGACTGTGCTCCTGAGCTCTACAACCGTATAGCCGGTTCCGAAGATATGTATCCGGGCAAAACCCCGGCGGTATCCATAAACTTTATAACTTGTCATGACGGCTTCACCCTCCGGGATCTGGTTTCCTACAACGAAAAGCACAACGAACAAAACGGCGAGGGAAACCTTGACGGTGCCAATGACAACAACAGCTGGAATAGTGGAGCAGAGGGAGACACAGAGGACGAAGAAATCCTCAACCGCCGCAGGAGGCAGATGGAAAACCTACTGACGATCCTTTTCCTTAGCCGCGGCGTGCCGATGCTTCTTTCCGGAGATGAGATGGGCAATACCCAGTTTGGTAACAACAATGCCTATTGCCAGGACAATGAAACCACCTGGCTCAACTGGACTGGCCTTCAAACCTACGAGGATTTCCATAATTTCGTGAAAAACATCATTTCCTTCAGAAAGGCGCATCCGGTTCTGAGAAGCGAAGACTATTTCAGAGGTCACAACGGTACCGGCTACCCGGAGCTTTCCTTCCATTCGGAAACTCCCTGGCAGCTGGACATGAACGCCCCCACCCACACCTTCGCTTTCATGTACGCAGAAGACCATAAGAAATTCCGGGTCAAAGAAGACAGCTACATCTACGTCATGGTAAACGCCCATTGGGAACCTCACACCTTTACCCTGCCCATAATCCCCGAGGGCTTCACCTGGCACCTCGTGACAGAAAGCGCCGGACGCTCCTACCCCGCCGGCAAAGAAAAAGACATGGGACTCCCCGCCGAATGGACCCTCGGCTGCCGCATGACCGTCGTAATGATAGCCAAAAAGCGAGGATAATTGTATCTATTCATTCGTAAAAGTAAATTAGGCCGGAGCAGGAGGGCTGCCCTCCTGCTCCGGCCCTCGTTTTATTAAATAAATAATATATCTCACAAATACTTATCAGAAAAATATTCTTGCCGATAAGGAAATTGTAGAAACTAAAAAACTGTTGAATCTCAGGCAAGGATTGCCGGAAGTTAGAACAGTACGGAACGTGACAAGGCCGAAAAGCAAGTACGCTCCATATATTCGGGTACAACATAGCTTAGGACAGCGCAGGAGGAAACAAGATGCAAAAGTTCAGGAACATGAAGGTCAAAGACAAATTCATCACAACCATAGTGATCATAGCGGTTGCCATCATCGTACTGGTTGGAATTTCATTCGGCTCTTTCTCAAAGATGAGTGGAATGATGAAGCAATTTTCAGGTGTACAGTACCAAAACACCAAAGCACAGATGGGAATGCGTAAGGATATACAGACAATCAATAAACGTCTGCTCCTTACCATGCTTGATCCCGAAAACAATTCTGTGGCCGAACAGAGAGCGGATTTTGATGAGCGATTTGCAGACATGCAGGACAGCATCGATTCCATCGCAAAGACTCTGGGAGACGCTCAGCTGACCTCAACTCTGCAGACGAGATTTAATGAACTTAAGACCGACTCCTACAAGATCCTGGATATGATGGATGCGGGAGACAGGGAAGGTGCGGCAACCTACTATAAGGATGGATTTAATGTCATCACCTCCGAGAACTTCTCAGGAGCCCTTGGAGATGTAGGAAGCCTTTCAGATAAACAGGCGGCTGACCTCATCGAGAAGTCTGAAACATTTGAAAAAATTGTTACAGTACTGCTTGCAATCCTCGGAATTGTGGTAATCGTTTTGGTAATTGTGGTATTCATGAGTCTTGCAAATATGATCATCAAGAACGTCGAGCTTGCCAATGCCACTATGGAAAATATCGCACAGGCAAAATTTGATACCGTAATCGACAGAGACAAGCTTTCAAAGGATGAGCTTGGTGTGATGGTAGGCAAAATGGCTGATGTCAATATGAAGCTTCAGTTCCTTATCGATGATCTCAGCACCATGCTTACAGCCATGAGCACGGGAGATTTCTCTGCAAAGCTTAAGAATCCTCAGATTTATGTTAATGATACAGCAGCTATCAGAACCGGTTTCGAAAAGATCTCCGAAAACCTTTCAGAAATCTTCTCCAACATGAATGAAGTTGCCGCAAGAGTACAGAATGGTTCAGAACAGATCGCAGCAGGATCCATGGCCCTCAGCCAGGGTGCTACAGAGCAGGCAGCTACCCTTCAGGAGCTTTCCGCAACTGTAGGATCACTTAATGCAAAGGTTAAGGACAGCGCCAAGTCCGCACATGAGGTTGAAGATTTCTCCGCAGGCGTTGCCGATAAGCTCACCGAGCAGAATGAACAGATGGCAAGAGTTCAGGATGCAATGAAGGAGATCGAAGACAAGTCCAATCAGATCGAGAATATCATCAAGGCTATCGATGATATCGCCTTCCAGACCAACATCCTGGCACTTAATGCAGCCGTTGAGGCAGCACGTGCGGGAGCAGCCGGCAAGGGCTTCGCAGTTGTAGCTGACGAAGTAAGAAATCTTGCAGGTAAGTCTGCAGATGCAGCAACAGAAACCTCAACTCTTATCCAGTCTGCGATCGAGGCTATTCACAAGGGTTCAAAGATGGTTGGATCCGCAGCCCATGAGCTTGATGAGGTTAAGGATAATGCTATCAAGTCCAAGGAACTGGTTGCTTCCATTGCAAATGAAATGCAGAAGGAAGCCGAGTCCATCTCCGAGATCACCACAGGTCTCGAGCAGATCTCTCAGGTGGTACAGCAGAACAGTGCCACAGCAGAAGAGAGCTCTGCTTCCAGCAACGAGCTTAACGATCACGCAACACTTCTCAAGGATATGGTTGCAAAGATCACTTACTGATAAATATTGTCTCGAACCTAAGAGCTGCCACCCGGCAGCTCTTTTTTGTGCAAATTATCTTAAAATTCAGCATTAATTCACCGAAATTTAACTACTTTTATATTTTCCTTGTTGCATGCTGTTTTGAATCATGTTATAGTGATACTAATAGAAAACTCATAATTTTTAATAGAAATTATAAGTTATTTTTTATGTGAGTTATTTAATAGTCTGCTGCAGGGAAGCAGCAGAGATCATCTTTGAGAGAGGGACGGATCCAAGTCTAGGGCATTCAGCCTCAGGAACCGTGTATTGACCCCATGAAAAGTTAGTTTCCAAGGACGGGCGAAACACACTGAACGCTATTTATAAAATTTAGCGTACTATTTGCTTAGTTAAAAATTAGGTAAAATTTACAATTTTTAAGATTACAGAGGGCCTTGAGTATGGAAATTAATGATCAATTTATCACACCAATGAAGCCGTGGGATCTCACTGAAAAGGGAACCATTCGTAACCAAAGACCGCAGGAGACTGAGAGCGCAAAGCTGTTCAAGGATGTTTTGGATCATACCGTGAACAATGTTAAGACTACTCAGGCAGACGTTGAGAACAAGCAGTATCTCCTTGCAACAGGACAGCTTGAGGATGCACATTCACTTCCTATAGCTGAATCTAAGGCTGCCATAAGTCTAAGCCTTTTGGTGACATTACGAAATAAGGCATTAACCTCATATAACGAACTTTTGAGGATGAACTCTTGATGGGGATGGGGTTCAGAGTGGAGTGAAATTTGGAAAACTTTAAAGAACAATGGGGGAAGTTGTCTAAACGGAGCAAGATAGCCGTTATAGGCATCATCGCTGCAACGGTTATCATCGCTGCTGTGGCAATTATATATTTAAGTTTAAATAACAAACCGAAATACAGTGTTTTGTTTACGGGGCTGAGCACTGAAGAGGCATCACAGGTGGCAGGCCTTCTGCAGGACGAGCAGATCCAGTATACCTACAATGCTTCCGACGGATCCATCCGGGTTCTTTCGGATAAAGTAGAAGCAACGAGAGTTTCCCTTTTAAGTAAGGGTTACCCGAAGAGCGGTTTTGCTTATGACATGTACATAAGCAATGCCGGTCTCATGACAACGGAATCGGATAAAGAGCTTTACACCCTGTACGATCTCCAGGATCGTCTGGGAGCAACCATTCGTCTCTTTGATGGAGTGCAGGATGCGAAGGTAACCATAGCACAGGGGTCTGATGACAAGTTTGCATTAAGTACCACCGAGATTATCGAAGCCTCCGCATCGGTAGTTGTTACCATGAGGGAGGGGAAAACCTTATCGAAGGCCAACGCCAATGCCATAAGGAATCTTATTTCAAGATCCGTTAAGGGCATGAACTTCACAAATGTTTCAGTCTTTGATGCCGAAACCATGGAAGAAGTCGGCATAGATAATGAGAATGAAGATACCAGTAAGCTGGTTCAGGATCTGACCCGTAAGGTTGAGAAGGAAATAGCAAACAACATTAAACACGTTCTCGGAAAGCTTTACGGAGATGACAATGTAGCTGTATCCGTAAAGGGTACTCTCGATATGACAAAGCTCATATCGGAAAATACAGAATATACTGTTCCGGATCAGCCGGAAACAGCCGAGAACAGAGAGGGTCTTCTCAACACTGAGAAGTACAACCGGGAAGATTCCGGTACAGCCGCAGACGGAGCCGCCGGTGTTGTAGGTACTGATGCCAATGCTGACACTCCGAGATATGTTAACCAGAATGGAGAAAACACAACCGTAAACGGTTATTCGTACAATGCTTACGAAAGAGAATGGCTGTTCAATGTTCTTAAAGAGCAGAGGGAGATCCCGCCGGGAGCTCTTAAGGATGCCTCGGTGGCGGTTGTTATCATGACAAGTGACACCGCAGTTCAGCAGAAGGATCTCATCAACCTGGTTGCAGACGCGGGAGGAATACCGAGACTTGAGGCTGCAGACAAGATAACAGTTATCCGTTCGACTCCTGCACCTGAACCTACGGAAGAAACAGGAGAAGGAACAGAAGAAACAGAAGAAGCGAAGGTTCCGCTGGTTGCATTTATTGCAGCTATCGCGGGAATCATACTTTTACTTCTTATCATTATCCTCCTCGTTCTTCGCAAGAAGAAAAAGAAGAGACTTAAGCGTGAGGCAGAAGCCAAAGCCCAGGCAGAAGCAGAGGCACAGGCAGCAGCGGAGGCAGCAGCAGCGGAAGAAGCAGCTGCAGCGGCGGCAGCAGCGGCAGAAGCGGAAGAAAACAGCCGCGAGAAGCAGGAGGAGAGAGAAATCGGAGCAGAAGAAGAAACCAGTGCGGCAATGCAGCATGGCATGCGCCTGAAGCAGAATATCGGAGAATTTGTAGATAACAATCCTCAGGTAGTAGCAAAGCTTATCCAGGGCTGGATGCTTGAAGATGATGATGATGATGATGTAGAGGAGACAAACATTGGCAGAAGAAAAGATCGTTCAGGAAGGAAGTAAATCGGAAGAAACCATTAGGATCGATCCTGTGAAATACTATGAAAACAGAAAGCTGACCCGTAAACAGAAGGCAGCCCTCGTAATAGTATCCCTGGGAGCAGACCGTGCATCACAATTATACAAGTACCTTAGTGAAGCGGATATAGAGGAGCTGACCTATGAGGTGGCAAGACTTGGAAAGACTACGAACAAAGAGGTAGAGGATACCCTGGATGAGTTTTATAAGCTTTGTCTCACCCATAAGATGATGACTGACGGTGGAATCGACTACGCAAAGGTAGTCCTTGAAAAGGCCTTTGGCGAATCCACCGCCAAGAACCTTCTTGAAAAGGTTTCAAAGACCCTGGCTTCAAAGCCCTTCAATTTCTTTGCAAAGGGAGATCCGAAGGCCCTTCTGTCACTGCTTGGAAACGAGAGACCGCAGGTTATCGCGCTTATCATGTCCTATATGGAGGCAGAACAATCTGCCAAGGTTCTTGAGAACCTTCCTGAGGAAAAGCGTATTCCTACAGTTACGGCCATGGCCAACATGGATCGTGTTTCACCGGATGCCATCGCCATAGTTGAAAGTGAAATGAAGCGTAAGTTCAGTTCCATCATCACCAGTGATGAGAATATGAACCTCGGTGGTATCGATTATGTAGCAGATGTCATGAACCATATCGACAGAAGCTCTGAGAAGAAGATCTTTGATGAGCTGGATGTATCGGATCCCGATCTTTCAAAGGATATCAGAGACAAGATGTTCGTATTCGAGGATATCCTCTTTATGGATGTTCGTTCCGTTCAGAGATTTATCCGCGATTGTGATACAAAGGATATCGTATTTGCCATGAAGACCGCAAGCGAAGATATGAAGACCATATTCTTCAACAACATGTCCAAGCGTCAGGCAGAAACAGTCAGGAGCGATATCGAGACTACAAGTAATGTCAGACTCAAGGATGTTGAGGAAGCTCAGCAGCGTATCGTTAACCTTATCCGTAAGCTTGAAGAACAAGGTGAGCTTGTAATCAATAAGGGAGGAGGAGAAGATGAAATCATTGTATAAGGTGAAATCTTCTCGATCCATTATAAAGGGCGGCCGGAATGTAAGTGTCCAGACATTTATTCCTCCTCTGGAAAGCTTCAATAAAGATGAAGCGGAAGAGGAGTCTGAGGTTATCGTCAGCCAGCCGGAACCGGAAACCGAACAAAAAACTGATGTAGCTTATCAAACCTGCAATTATGTGCCCGTAACAAATCCCGAGCCTGAAAAACAGAGTGAAGAAATAAAATCCAACGAAGAAATAGCCATCATGCAGCGAAAGATGCTGAGGGATGCGGCTGAAAGGGCGGAAAAGATCATTAACAGGGCAAATCTTGAGGCGGAACAGATAAAAAAAGAAGCCTATGACGAAGGTTACAATACCGGACATCAGGAGGGCATGGCGGATGGTCACAGGGCGGCACAGCAGCAGGCAGAGGCTGATTTCAAGATGACTATAGAAAAGTATCAGTCAGCTGTAGCCCATTCTATCATACAGATAGGAGAGGAAAGAGAAGAAAGCTTTCACAGATATCTGGATGAGTTAAAAGATGTGGCCATAGCCGTTGCAGAAAAAGTTATTCATATAAGTCTCGAGACCTCCGGTGAGATCATTAAGCGTATGATCATAGCCGAGGTGGAGAAGATGAAGAAAACCGAGTGGATCAAGATTTATATAGATAAGTTTGATTATGAACAGCTTCTTTCGGTGGACGAGGACGTGGCTGCAGACCTTGCCAGAATTTCAGACAATGTCAAGTTTGTTGTCCAGGATAAGGAAAGCCTGGGATATGCAGTTATAGAGACACCCAGTGAGATGATAGACATCGGAGTTTCCTCACAGATTGACAATATCAGAGAGAATCTGAACAGTATCGATATCATGGAACAAAACGAAGAGGGCAGTGAGTAATGTTTGAGAAGCTCCCGGAGCTTATACGGAAATCGGAAACGGTGGGACGTGTAGGAAAGATCGAGAATATCGTCGGCATGGCTATCGAAGCCTCCGGCGACAGAGCAAGTGTCGGTGATATCTGCATGATCCACAATGAAGAATTGAATAAAAACATTCCGGCCGAAGTGGTGGGCTTCAAGGGGGACAGGATACAGCTTATGACCTATGAAGCTACCTCCGGTATAACCTCAGGAAGCTTCGTAAGGAATACAAAGCACAGACTCCGGGTTCCGGTTGGGAATTTTTTGAAGGGCCGTATCATTAACGCACTGGGGCAGCCTATGGACGGAGGCCCTGAATTCCCGTTCAACGCTTCTACCTATACGGTTAACAGCGGATATACCAATCCTCTTGACAGACCTCCTATCCGGTCAAGGCTGGATTTCGGGATAAAGGCCATCGATGGACTCAATACCATCGGAAAGGGCCAGCGTATCGGGATCTTCGCGGGCTCCGGAGTAGGTAAGTCGACTCTCATGGGCATGATAGCCAAGAATGTCAAGACCGACATCAACGTCATAGCCCTTGTAGGCGAGAGAGGACGAGAGGTTCTGGAATTCGCGCAGAAGGACCTTGGGGAGGAAGGTATGAAGCGTTCTGTGCTGGTGGTGGCTACCTCAGACCAGCCGGCGATGCTGAGACTTAAGTGCCCGCTGGTTGCAACAACTATTGCAGAGTACTTCCGGGACAGAGGGATGGATGTACTTCTCATGATGGATTCATTAACCAGATACGCTATGGCACAGCGGGAGATAGGTCTCGCCACAGGGGAACCGCCTATAGCAAGAGGTTATACACCATCCATCTATGCAGAGTTTCCGAGGCTGCTTGAAAGAGCAGGGCAGTTTAACAAGGGATCCATCACAGGCGTTTATACGGTTCTTGTGGAAGGAGATGATACCAATGAACCTATCGCCGATACAGTACGTGGTATCCTTGACGGACATATAGTTCTGTCGAGAGCACTGGCGGCGGAGAACCATTATCCCGCCATAAACATTGGCGCCAGCGTCAGTCGTCTTATGGCAGAGATCGTATCTCCTGAGCATAACAAATATGCTTCCAATATGAGAAACCTTTTGGGACTCTATCAGAAAAATGCAGATCTCATTTCCATAGGAGCTTACAAAAAAGGTACCAATGCTGCACTGGATGAGGCGGTGAACAAGTACGGAGACATCAATAAGTTTTTGTGTCAGGGAACAAAAGAGTCATTCAGCTATGATGATGTGCTTAAACAGATGAAAAGAATCGTGGGTTAAAAGATAAAGGGAGAAAGGAAAAAAGGCAGTAACAATGAAAAAGTTTCAATACAATCTTCAGTCAGTGCTTGAGTATAAGCAGAGGATACTTGATGATCTCAAGGAACAGTATGCAGTAAGAATGAAGTTTGTGGAAGAGAAGAAACTTGAGATACAGAACTTAAGAGCCAAAGCAGACGCCCTTACGGTGGAATTTGATGAGGTTAAAAAAACAGGAGCAGCCATAGAAAAGTTCCTTATGTATTCATCAATGATCGACAATCTGGATAAACAGGTTGAGATCGAAAAAGAAGCACTTAAGATTTTGCAGGCTAATGCCGATAAGAAAAAGGATGAGGTTGTGGCGGCAAACATCGATGTCAATAAGTTTGTAAAGCTTAAGGAAAAGAAGCAGATGCTCTACAAGGCTCAGGAGCAGAAGGATCAGGAAGCTTTCATCGATGAGTTTGTTTCCAACCAGGCTAATTCCATCGGGAGATCGGCCTGACAACGCAGAGTAAAAGGTGATCCTCATGCAATGCATGGATTACATATATTTAAACCAACATTATCTTATTTAAGAAAGGAGGCAAAATTTGGAATTTGTCAGTAACTATTTTTCAGGTTCTGCGGGCACAGTGACATTTGGTCCGGGTGGACCCGGCTACGGTTCCGACAGCGGCTCATCCGGCACAGGCGGGATTGATTTCTCAAACCTTATGGCGGAAAAGAGTGCAGCCGACTACCGGGATACCACAACCGGTTCAGGGAATAAGACAGAGAACGGTCCCTCAAGAGGAAAGGATGATACGGTTAAGGCTACAGCCGGGCAGAAAACAAAACAGACAACTAAGGAGACAACAAAACAGACAGCTAAGGAGACTCAGGAAACAGACAATTCCGATGAGATGAAGGCAAGGACAGAGGAGGATATAGCAGCTCTTCAGGCTCTTGTAAGTGCCATGGAGACCGACAGGATCGTTTCCAATGTGGATACAGGAGTTGAGTTTGCAGCAGAGGATGACACAGCGGCTCTCAGCGCACTGGTAAGTTCCCTGGAAGCCGACAGGATCACTCCTAACGGAAACGCCGGAGTTGAACTTGTTACCGAGAGACTTGTGACAGAGGCTAAAGCACCTTCGGTAACAGCTCAGACAAAGGTTTCAGACGATACTTCAGGACCTGTGCCGGTACTTCAGAATTCCGTTCCGGTAGAGGATGGAAATTCGGTTACAATGACTGAAAGAAACGGAGAAGATACGGAAGCCGCAAACAAGGCAGTACTTGAGACTGAAAGAAACGGTTCGGCTGTCACAGATGCAAAAACCGGGAACGTTGTTGATGACACCAGGATAAATAATGCTATAGCAGATAACAGAAAAGGGAACGTTGATGACACAGGTAAGAGTCCTGAGGAGATACTTAAGAGCCTTGAAGGTCAGGGACATATCATATCCAACAGCGGAAGTTATCCGAAAGGAGAACCCTCCAAAGACACAAACGGACCTACAGGAAGACCGGATGGCAACAATCTGAATACTGAAAAGGTTGAGATTGGTCCCAATGTTTCAAAGGCGAAAGAAAATACCAAAAAAGAGACAGAAACAGAGACAAATCAGGATCCGACAGCAGCAATCCCGGTAGGATTTGCAAGTCAGACTCAGAAAACCACTGTACAGCAGCAGGAATTACCGGTAGGAACCAATGAGACCATGATGATGCGGACAACAGAGTCAACTCTTACAGATGACCTTACAAATCTTGTTTCTTCAAGATTCCCCTCAAAGAACGGTACTCTTACTATAGAGCTTGATCCTGAGAATCTCGGTAAGATCACCATCAATGTGAATTACGACAGCGGACATGCAGCGGTATCCATAAGTGCCACAAACAGTAAGACCCTCGAGATGCTTACCCAGAGTGCTCCTCAGATGGCGAATATCATTCAGCAGAAGACAGGTCAGCAGACTGATGTATTTGTACCGGATACGCAGCAAAGCGGAGCTAAGCATGACATGGCTGAAGGAAGAGAGTCAAACGAGAACAGAGAGCAGCAGCAGTCACGTCAGAATGAACAGCAGTCAAGAAGTGACGAGACAAGCAGTACGGCATTCCTTCATCAGATGAGGCTTGGACTTGTGTAAGGTTAACTTAACAATACTCATAAAAGCCGACTCACGAAATTTAAAATCAGAAAGGAGAAGTATATGGCAGAAGTTTCGGGAGTATCCGGAAGTACCAGCCCGTACAACACCGGAAGCTATTCCGTAGAATCCAATGATAAGAACACACTGTCCATAACCAGTTACTTTAAGCTTCTGGCAGCGCAGCTTTCAAGCCAGGATATGACCAATCCCATGGACAACAGTGAACTTCTGGCGCAGATGTCCCAGATGGCCATGGTGCAGTCACTTTCCTCCATGACAAAATCCGTTGACAGCCAGATAGCATTTGCTCAGCAGAGCTACTCGGTTGGGATGATCGGTAAGGAGGTAACGGTACTTGTGGAAGGTGAAGCCGGATCGGGACAGCAGACCACAACCAAAACAGGCATTGTGGAATCTGTACATCTTACAGATGATGAACCTGTGATAAGGCTTAAGGGCGATACGACAGACTACAAGCTCTCCGATATCGCAAGCATCAGTAACGGTAGTTCTGCAGGAAGCTCTGCTTTAGAGCCGGGATCAACCGGATAGGTTTAAACAAAATTTTCAAGAAAGCCGGGACCGACCGGATAGATAAAACAGAATATTGAAGAAAGGAAAGTTATGGATTTTGATATTACTTCAAGGAGACTGCAGTCAGTAGAATACAGTAATCTTACGAAAAAGACTTACGCAGTCAGCACAGAATATACCGGTACTTCCTTTCAGGAACAATTGACGAAACTACAGAAAAAGGCAAAGGAAGATTTAAGCTTCAGCAAGCATGCAGTGAGACGTCTCGAGGAGAGAAACATAGAGATGAATGACGGTCTTATGGATGATCTCAGGAATGCAGTTTCGGAGGCGAAAAAGAAAGGCGCAAAGGATGTAGCGGTTATCGGTCGTCAGGGGATTTTCATAGTAAATGTTCCCAACAATGTTGTGGTGACCACCATGGCGGAGGACGATATGAGAAACAAAACACTTACAAATATAGATAGTGCGGTTTTTATGTAGGCAGGACCTTTTCAGGATGCCGGGAGTCCGTCCCGAAGTGACGGCTCCGGGGCTGCACTTATCTATCCAAAACTTATCAGGACGAATAAGGTGAACAGTGACTACGCGGTTTGGATGCCGCAAAACCTGTTCCGGGTATAGAAAGGATTTAGAATTATGTTAAGAGCAATGGATGCAGCAGTTGCAGGATTGAGAGCACATCAGGGAAAGCTTGATGTATTATCTAACAATATAGCCAATGTAAACACTTTTGGCTTCAAGGCTCAGAGCTATTCATTTAAGGATACTCTGTATCATACAACCAATGCTTCCGCACAGGGAACTACAACAACTGATAAAACTGCAGCTTTGACCGGTGGTACTAATGCCGCCCAGTATGGTTACGGATCACTTACAGGAAGTATAGCAACAGATTTCACATCTTCAACACCTTCCTATATCGGTGGATTTAATGCTTCCATAAACGGTTCCGGTTTTTTCATTACCAGTCCGCAGAATATCGTGGCCGGAATAAAAATAAATCAGGAGAATACTACGGATGCTGTTAAAGAGACAACAAATATAATGAAAACAACCGGTTTTAATTATACAAGAGTCGGTCAGTTCAATGTGGACAGTAACGGTATGATCGTGGATTCTAACGGAAATTTCGTATATGGATACAGACCGGATTCTTTTACGGATGCGAAGACTTATGGAATGCCTGAAACCGGTTATAATAAACAGCTGGTTCCGCTGAGAGCTCCTGTGGCAGGTACCAATGTTGTTGATCCGGCAACCGGTGACCCTGTTACCACAACAGCTGCGATGTTTGAAGGGCTTCCTTCGATTCCGATAAAAAGCATTGAGATAGGAAATGACGGAATTGTCAAGGCGATAGTTGAACAGGAGGTTCAGACAAGCGGCACTGCCGGTAAGATCACCAAAGAAATTTCTATAGTTATCGGTAAGGTTGCCATCGCTTCCTTCCAGAACCAGGAGGGTCTCATGAAGGCCGGAAACAATACCTTCACAACAGCATCAAGCGACAATACCGGTAATGTTACAGCAACCGAGCCGGGCGTTGGTGCCACACCTACTCTTATGGCAGGCTATCTTGAGAACTCCAATGTTGATCTCGCAAAGGAATTTACCGATATGATCACCTCTCAGAGAGGTTTCCAGGCTAATTCCAAAGTTATTACGGTTTCTGACGAAATTCTGCAGGAACTTGTAAATATGAAGAGATAAACTTATAATATCTCTTAAAAAGCATAAAAATCTTGATAGCGGCGTTATATATAACGCCGCTATAGCCGATAAATTGAGAAGGAATACTATTTTATGATCGAACTCATCCGATTAAACGGTGAACCACTGTACGTAAATTACCTCCAGATACTGTCGATCGAAAAGATACCTGAAACCAAGGTGAAGCTGACAACGGGCGATTATTATCTGGTTAAGAATACATTGGAGGACATCGAAGCTCAGATCGTAAAATTCCTGCATGAAGTAGTGATCTTCAGGGGAGTGGATGTTCCCGGGTGAGGGAATAAAAGATAGACAAGAGGGGTTACAGGAGGCTTAGCTAGATGGATTTAACTCTTATTATCGGTTGGATTATAGCGGCAGCGCTTATCGTCAACGGTATTACTTTCGAAAAACTTGGGAACTTCGTTGATATACCGTCTCTGGTCATCGTTGTTGGTGGTACCATAGCCTGTCTGATAGCTTGTTATCCTTTCAGAATGCTCAAGGATATTCCGAAGCATATCGGAACCTGTTTAAGAGGCAGTAAGAAGTATGATGTTCCGAAAACTGTAGAGCAGCTTGTGGATCTTGCCATGATAGCCAGACAGAGCGGACTTCTGGCACTGGAAGAAAAGGCCGGAGAGATAAAGGAACCGTTTTTTAAATCAGCAGTACTTATGATCGTAGACGCAAACGATCCTGATAAAGTCAGATTCGTGCTTGAAAGACAGGTTGAAGATATGATGACCCGTCATGATGAAGCAAGAGGTATGTACGTTAAAGGATCGGCTCTTGCACCGGCTTTCGGAATGATCGGTACACTGGTTGGACTTGTAAACATGCTTAGAGGTATGGATCTTTCGGGATCCGGAGGTGCAAGTACCCTCGGACAGGACATGGGTGTTGCCATGATCACAACATTCTACGGTTCTGCCCTTGCAAACGTTATATTCCATCCTATCGCACAGAAGCTTGCGGTAAGAGAAGGAGAAGAGGTTCTTTACTGTTCTACGGTTATTGAAGGGGTTATATCCATTCAGTCAGGTGAGAACCCCAAGTATATCAGAGAACATCTTCTTGCATCATTGCAGAGAGGACAGCAGACCAAGCTGCTTAAGAAGGCAGACGGAGGAGGTAAATAACAGATGAAAAAGAAAGGCGGAGGAGGTGACGAAGGCGGAAGCTGGATGGACACGTATGGTGACCTCGTAACCTTGCTTCTGTGCTTTTTCGTTCTTTTGTACTCCATGTCAAGTGTTGACAGCCAGAAATGGGATCTTTTCGTGCGAAGCATCTATCCCGATGGCAAAACCCCCAGCGAGAGGGCTGCTCAGGAAAAAGAGGATACTGCTCTTGTCAATGCCCAGGTGGTGGAAGAAGGAGTGCCGCCGGAGGGTATAGTGGGAAACCCCGAGATTGAGGAGAACCTTCTGGAGGAGTCGGATCTGTCGGAGATTTATCTTCAGATAGCCCAGAAACTTAATGAGGCCGGTATCGAAGGGGTAACCGTAACCCGGGGTGAGGATTACACCTTCGTGGTTTTTAAGGATAAAGCTTTTTTTGCCGGTGACAGTTCTGTATTATCTGAACAGGGACAGAAGACACTTGACATATTATGTGATACAATAAGCAAAGATAATGAATTGATATCACAGCTGAATGTAATGGGTCATACCGCACAGGCTGATCCGAATAAAATAAACAACGCAAGAAACGACCGCATGCTTAGCTCCATGAGAGCTGCAGAGGTCTGTATCTACATACAGAATAAGGAATTCCTGGATCCGGATAAGCTGGTAAGCATCGGATACGGGCAGTTCAGACCCCTTGAAGACAATACTACAGCTGATGGAAGAGCTGCCAATCGAAGGGTTGAGATACTGATCATAGATAAGGACGGTGATGTCAAGGATCTGGATGAGTATTATAAGGAATTGAATGAAGGCATTAACGCTGACACCACTATCATTACAACAGGTGAAAGCGTAGCAACGGCAGATGATGGATTGTCTGCCGGTATAAGTGAAAATACGGTGATGCTGACTCCTGCCGGAGGAAGTGATACATCGTCTGTTACCTCATCCGCCGAGGGAGTGTCGGGTCAGGCTGATTTAGAAAGTTATGCAGCAAACGCAGTGAAGGATCTAACTTCACTGGATGCCGCTTTACAGGCCGGACCGTAGTTTTTTTATTACGCCTGCCGCGTAAAGAGGTGTGTTAACCTGGTATGATAAACAGAGGGGTGTTTAACATATGGCAGACGTATTATCCCAGAGTCAGATTGATGAACTTCTGAAATCGATGGCTGGTGGCGGAGGTTCCTCTTCCAAAGAGGAAAAAGTAGAGGAAACCAAAGCAGCGGAACCGGAAAAGAAAGAAGAAAACTTTAATAAGTATGATTTCTATAGTCCTCGTAAGTTCACAAAGGATAAGATCAAGCTCCTTAGAAGTATTTATGAGAACTATGCAAGAATCCTTACATCTCAGGTGAATGGTGTATTCCGCGTTCTTACGGATATCACTGTTATAGAGCTTAGAGAAAGCCGTTACTATGAGTATGTAAACATGTTCCATGAGAATGACTGTATGACCATCGTTGATGCTTACATCAGCGAAAAAGGCAAGAGTAATGTACCTCTCATGATATATTGCACACCGGGTCTTATCATTACCCTGATCAATCATATGCTGGGAGGAGGAGATTCGGTTGTCCGCGTAGAGGATAACTATCGTTATTCCGACGTGGAGATGGCGCTTTACAAGAGGGTGCTTGACTATGTTATACACTCTATGGACGATGGATTCTCCAACTACATAAACGTTGAATTCAAAATGCAGAGAGTGGAGGAAAACCCCTCCATGACTCAGGAAATAGGTCTTGATGAGACGGTTGTTATCCTGGTTCTCAATGTAGACGTTTCCGGAATAGCGGCAGAGAAGATAAGACTCTGCATACCGGGTACTCTGCTTGAACATATCTTTAAGATCATAGATAACCGTAAACATATCGCAAGAGGTTTCTCTTACGAGAACAATTCGGATGTTATCATGAATCATATAAAGGATACCAAGTTCCCCATCACCGGTCAGCTTGGAGTTATAAAGCTTGATATAAGTGATCTTTATCATTTACAGGTGGGTGATGTTATAGATTTGAACAAATCCGCCAAAAGTAAGGTTAAGCTTTTTGTGGGCAGACAGCCCTGGTTCACCGGAACCATGGGAGTCCATAAGAAAAATATCGCGGTACGTATCGAAGACAGAATAAGGCCGATGGGAAAGGATAAACCCACGGAGGAGGTTATCGCGGATCTTTTGAGTGAGTCTGTTGAGCAGAAGACAGGTTGATGTCGCTCTAACAGTTCATGATATATAACGTACATTTTATTAAAAGCTAGGAGAAAAAAGTATGGCTAAGATTATGCTTGTTGATGATGCTGCATTCATGCGTATGATGGTTAAGAATTCCCTTACAAAGGGCGGCTTTGCTGATTGTGAATATGTTGAGGCACAGGATGGTGCCGAAGCAGTAAAGAAGTATGATGAGGAGAATCCTGACCTTGTTATCATGGATATCACCATGCCCAATATGGATGGTCTTCAGGCGCTTAAGAAGATCAGAGAAGCTCATCCGGATGCAAAGATCGTTATGTGTACCGCAATGGGACAGGAATCAATGGTTGTTGATGCTATAAAGTCCGGTGCAAAGGATTTCGTTGTAAAGCCATTTAATGCAGAAAGAATCACTTCTACAGTAAAGAATATTCTTGGTGCTTAAATGAACCGGAACGACATCTTCCTTTGCACTTTCCAGGAAGAGAGGGAATGATATGTCATTTTTGAGTTCGTTCGATATAGCAGCCTCCGGAATGAGCGCTCAGCGTCTCAGGATGGATATAGCTGCTGAGAATATAGCCAATGTTGATACTACCCGCACAGAAGCAGGCGGCGCGTATCAGCGTAAGGATGTTGTGTTTGAGAGCTTCGGAGAGGGATCTTTCGCGGATGCATTCAGAAATGCCCAGCGAGGCAGAGGCTTTCGTGCACAAACAAGATCGGGAGTCAGAGTATCGGAGATCATTACTGACACCCGTGAGATGAAACGAGTATACAATCCTTCACATCCCGACGCGGATGCGGATGGATATGTGGAAATGCCCAATGTTGATGTACTGAAGGAAACAGTAGACAGTATGTCCGCTACCAGATCTTATGAAGCGAACGTTACTGCTCTTAATGCTATGAAGGCGATGGCACAGAAGGCACTTGAAATAAAGACTTAACTACTAGATTTTGAGGGGTAAAGGAGAGTAGGAATGGGTGCTGGTCGCTTTAATGATATGGAAATCGACGCCATAGGCGAGATAATGAATATCAGCCTTGGCTCTTCGGCAACAGCATTATCAACGATGCTCGGTACGAAGGTCAATATCACTACGCCTATTGTAAAGATACAGAGTAGAACGGAGTTCGAGTTTAGGGAGCTTGAACCCGCTATTGGTGTTGAGATTTCCTATGTAAAAGGTCTTGACGGTAAAAACGTTATGATGTTCAGCCGGAACGACGTACGTGTCATCGTCAGCATGATGATGGGTATGGACATTCCGGAGGAAGAGTTCGTGATGGACGAGATGAATGCATCTGCCATCCGTGAAGTCATGAACCAGATGATGGGCTCTTCTGCAACAGCGCTTTCAGAGTTTCTGGGAACAACTGTCGATATTTCCACACCGGTATCGTTTGAGATTCCAAACGAAAAGGAGTTTAAGGAAAAGTATTTTCCCGGCGATAATGAAGAAGTTGTAGTTCGCTTTACTCTCGAAATAGAAGATAAACAGCTGGAAAGTGAATTCCTGAATATCATGTCCGTATCGCTTATGAGGCGACTGCTTCAGCCATTTGCCGAGCAGTTTGGTCTGGAACTGAGTGATGGAGGTGATGATCAGAATTCGGATGCTGTGGAAGAGGTAGTTCAGGAGGCAGCACCGGAGCCTGCGCCTGCAGCGGCGGCTTCATCAGGACCTCTTGATCAGGCGGCTGTAGATGCTCTTCTTCACGGTGGAGCAGCAGAACCGGCACCTGCAGCGGCAGCTTCATCGGGACCTCTGGATCAGGCAGCTGTAGATGCTCTTCTTCATGGTGGAGCATCGGAGCCGACACCTGCAGCGGCGGCTTCATCAGGGCCTCTGGATCAGGCAGCTGTAGATGCTCTTCTTCACGGTGGAGCAGCGGAACCGGCGCCAGCAGCGGCAGCTCCGGCTCCGGAACCTGTACCTGCCCCGGCTCCTGCAGCAGTGGCACCACAGCCTGTACCCGCCCCGGCCCCTGCGGCACCGGCGCCACAGCCTGTACCTGCACCTGCAGCAGCGGCACCTCAATATGTTCAGACTGTAGCAGCAGCTCCGGATCCTATGACCTTGCAGCTTCTTAACCAGATGCAGCAGTCACAGACCCAGATGATGCAGCTTATAAAGGACATAGAGGAAGACAGAAAGAATGCAAGAAAAGAACCGAGACCCGGAGTCAAGGTTCAGTCTCTCAACTCACCTGAATATGCCGATTCTGTTGAAGGCGAAGAGCAGGAAGAGAACAGAGAGATGCTTATGAAGGTTCCTCTGGATATCTCTGTAGAGATCGGAAGAACCAAGAAGCTTGTCAAGGATATACTTGAATTCACCCAGGGTTCCCTGGTGGTTCTTGATAAGATGGCCGGTGAGCAGGCAGATCTTTATGTAAACGGTGAATGCATAGCCCGGGGAGACATAGTTGTTGTTGAAGATAACTTTGGTATCCGTATCACCGAGATCATCAATAAAGAAATAAGTCCGGAAGGTTTGTGATAATTATGTATAGTACTATTTCACTCTTATCCGGCTTTTTGGTATTTGTAATCATTCTGCTGCTGGCTTACGTCTGCAGCAGATATTTAGGTAAGACCTGGCAGTTCCACGGAACCGCAAAATATATGGAAGTCATAGATCAGCTTGCAGTTGGACAGGATCGCCTGCTTCTGATCGTTAAGATAAATGATAAAAATTATCTTATGAGCTCTTCTTCTCAAGGGGTTTCTATCCTCACGGAGCTCGATGGCGATTTCTCGTCGGAAGAGAGTACGGGTCCTCATATGACCGGCGATTTTTCTCAGTATCTGAACAGATATTGGAAGCAGTTCAGAGACGGAAAGGATAGCAGTAAATAATGGGGGATTTACTGACCGGATTAAATGGCGGAAACGTTCCGACCTTGGATTTGATATTTATGCTGACGATGGTGGCCCTGGTGCCATCCATTGTCGTCATGATGACTTCGTTCACTCGAACGATCATTATCCTGTCTTTTACAAGAACAGCAATGGGTGTTCAGCAGACACCGCCTAACATGGTCATAGCAGGTATGGCCCTGTTTCTTACGCTCTATATCATGAGTCCCACCATTGCCCAGATAAACGAACAGGCATATCAGCCTTACAGAGCTGGAAGGATCAACCAGGAAGAGTGTATCAGACGTATGGTGGTTCCCGCTAAGGAATTCATGCTCAGAAATACGGAAAAGGAAACCCTCGACAGATTTGTGGAGATGGCTGAAGTAGCGGTTCAGGACGATGTGAGGGATTATCCCATTACCATCATAACCCCTGCTTTTATGACCTCGGAGCTTAAAAGAGGCTTCACTGCAGGTTTTCTGATCTATCTTCCGTTTCTTCTGATAGATATCGTCGTTTCCACAACCCTTATGGCCATGGGTATGGTAATGCTGCCGCCTGCCATGGTTTCCATGCCCTTCAAGCTTTTACTGTTTATATCTGTTAATGGATGGGAATTGATGTTTTCCACCATCATCAGGAGCTTCAGATAGGAGATAAGGCAACAGTTCAGGAGATATATTATGACCACAGGAGTTGCACTTGACACATTAAGAGAGACATTTATGCTGGCTCTGGAGATAGCTTTGCCGCTTTTACTTATAAGTATGATAGTGGGTGTAGTATTGGCAATATTCAGTGCTGCCACCTCCATAAACGAACAGACTCTCACCTTTGTGCCGAAGCTTTTGTCTATCCTTACGGTGCTGGCGCTTCTGGGCAGTACCATACTTGTAAAGATCCAGGAATTTTTTGTGAAGATTCTCGATATGATTGCTGCCGGAGGCTGATATGATAATTCTTTTCAGCTATATAGTTATGCGTGTCACGGGAGTAATCACCTTCAACAACGTAATTTCCAGAAATGAGTTTTCACCCTCCATAAAGGGTATGTTTGTATTCATGCTTTCTGCCATGATGTTCATATGGAATGAGGGACTTCTTTATACGGAGCCGGAAACACTTCTTGAATACGGGGTACTGCTGGTTAAGGAGCTTGCTGTCGGTGCCTGTATAGGATTCGGAATGGATATCACCTTTGCTGTTGTGCGTTTCGGCGGTACGGTTATTGACTTTGTAATGGGTCTCAACATGGCTCAGGTATTTGATCCCGGTTCCAATCAGCAGACTACACCTACCTCCAATCTTCTTGCTATGTTTATGAGCATGGTGTTCTTCACTTCCGGAGGACATATAAGATATATACGTATATTGTTTAATTCCGTAAAATTCATCCCCTTCGGACAGGTCCAGCTGAATTTTGGTATCGCAAGATACATGTTTGAATTGTTTTTTGACTGCATGCTGCTGGGACTTCAGATAGCTTTTCCTATAATTGCAATAGAGCTTCTGGCTGAGATATCCCTTGGTGTACTTATGAGGATCATTCCTCAGCTTAATATTTTCTCGGTCAACTTTCAGTTAAAGATCATTGCCGGTATGGTAATGCTTTTTGTACTTTTCACTCCGATGTCCGAAATGATCATCCGGATACTGGAAGATATGTTTACACATCTTGATGAAATAGTAAGAGTCCTTGCCGGATAGAAGGCCGGGATCATATATATCAGTAACCATTCATTTATAGATTAGGAGGACAATACATGGGAGACGATGGCGCTGACAAAACCGAGGAGCCTACCTCGCATAAGATAAGTGAGGCAAGAAAAGAAGGTAATGTCTGTCAGAGCAAGGATGTTGCGACAGTGGTTATGCTGCTGGGAGTCTTTGTGATGATCCGTATCATGCTGCCAACTATCTACAGGTTCACAAGCAGTATGTTCAGATTTGTAATAGAGTGTATAGGGTATACGAAGTATGATCCCTTAGGACCGTCGCTGTATTACAGATTTATACTCTATGCTCTGGTGTGCAGTATGCCCATACTGCTTGTTTCAATGATACTGGCTATACTGGCACACGGAGTACAGACAAGATTTAATTATTCGAAAAAAGCAACCAGGATTAAATTCAGTAAATTAAATCCCATTGCAGGGATGAAAAAGCTGTTTTCCTTAAGCCAGGTTGTAGAGACTATAAAAAGCATATTAAAGATTTCGATTCTTTTGATCCTGTTGTATGTGATCATAAAGGATAAGCTTCTTCCCATAGCCAGGATGCTGGATATGACTCCATTCAATTCTGCGTTGATACTTTTAAACTTCATCTGGGATCTCATTCTCCGGGTTGTGGTTGCTTTTTCTGTCATAGCATTTCTGGATTATCTGTACCAAAGATATAAGTATCATAAAGATCTCATGATGACTAAACAGGAGGTCAAGGATGAGATGAAGATGATCGAGGGTAATCCCGAGATGAAAAATAAGATGAAACAGAAGCACAGGGAAATGTCTAATCGCCGTATGATGCAGGAGGTTCCCACAGCGGATGTTATCGTCCGTAACCCGACGCACGTGGCAGTGGCCCTCAAGTACGATCCCGAAAAGCGTGGCGCACCCTATGTAGTTGCAAAGGGACTTGACCTTATGGCCCTTCGCATCGTGGATGTGGGGGAGCATAATGATGTTCCCTGGATAGAGAACAAACCTTTGGCAAGAGCACTTTATGCAACCTGCGAGATAGGGCAGGAGATTCCCATTGACTACTATAGTGCTGTGGCGGAGCTTCTGGTTTACATCTATAAACAGAAGAACAACGGTGAAGTATCTGCCTGATCATGCTGAGATACCGGTACTTTTACCGTTTTTACAGGGTAAACATTTTGTTTTGTGCAAGATGCAAAAGTAATTCTTAGCTAAAAATATTAATTTTGAGCATTTTTCGACTCAAATTAAACATTTTTTCAAAAAAATTAAGAGATTTTATAACTTTTTCGAGACAAGTTATTAAAAAACTATTATAATGAAACTATATCTTAGTTTTGTTCGTAAGGTATAGAGAATAGAATAACGAGAAGAAAAGAAACAGATCACAGACTATGAAATGGACTAAATTTGTAGCGGATAATTCCATAGTTGTTATGGCTCTGGTAATCATCCTGTTGCTGATCATCCCACTTCCTCCATTTATGGCGGATCTTTGTATAGTCCTCAACATGGCTATATCTATGATGATCCTCGTAATCACGATGACGATCCACAGTCCGTTGGAATTTTCGATTTATCCTTCATTGCTTCTGTTGACTACACTGTTCCGTCTTGGCATCAATGTTTCAACAACCAGAAACATCCTGTCTAACGGCGGTTCCTCCGGACAGGTCATCGCAGCTTTTGGTGACTTCGTTCTGCAGGGAAATGTTGTTGTCGGTCTTGTAATCTATATCGTCATTGTTCTCATGAACTTCACGGTTATCACAAAGGGTGCTGAGCGTGTAGCAGAGGTTTCTGCAAGATTCAACCTCGATGCTATGCCCGGTAAACAGATGGCCATTGACTCAGACCTTAACGCAGGTCTCATCGATGAGCAGGAAGCTGCACGTCGTAGAATGAATGTTCAAAGAGAATCCGATTTTTACGGCTCCATGGACGGTGCTACGAAAATTGTTAAAGGTGACGGAGTCATGTCGCTGATAACCACTGCGATAAACTTAGTGGGAGGCAGTATCATTGGTATCGTTCAGTCCGGACAGGACATAGGTACCGTATTAAACACATACACAATTGCAACCGTTGGTGATGGTCTTGTGGGACAAATCCCATCACTTCTTATTTCTACCGCAACCGGCATGATCGTAACCCGTGCCGTGGCAGAGGGATCACTTAACGAGGACATATCAAAGGAGTTTTTGGCACAGCCAAGATCATTTATGGTCGCAGGCGGTGTTATTTGTGTTCTCTGCATTATTCCCGGCATGCCCCTGATCCAGATCCTTATAGTAGGTATCGGATTCATCGCAGCGGGATATGCAATGCAGCAGAGGATACTTGAGGCACCTGAAGCAGTCAGGGCAGAGGCCTACAGGTCAGCTAGTCAGGGAGCGAGACAGAGAATCGGAAATGTCGGAATCGAGGAGCCTGAAGCTGCGGAGGAAGAGCAGACACAGAAACCACCTCAGCAAACACAGGAAGAATTTTTTAAAGATGTTAACAACGTATATCATTTGCTTCAGGTCGAGCCTATCGAACTGAATTTTGGATACAGTCTCATACCTCTTGCGGACGAATCCGTGGGAGGAAGACTTATAAGCCGTATTGTAGTATTCAGAAGACAATACGCCCAGGAGATGGGATTTGTAATTCCATCGGTAAGACTCAGAGACAGTGCCAAACTTGGAACAAATGAGTATACGGTCAAGATAAAAGGTGAGTCAGTTGCAGTGGGAGAAGTTCTTACGGATTTCTACCTGGCACTGGAGCCTGATCATCTTGAAAGGGAGATCGATGGTATAGATACCATCGAACCGGCCTACGGTATCCCGAGTAAATGGATAAAGCCTGAACAGAGAGAAAGAGCGGAAATGTACGGATATACCGTTATTGACCCGTTATCGGTTCTTGTTTCCCACATGAGTGAGGTTATCAGGCAGCACAGTTATGAACTTATCACAAGGCAGGAAGTTTTCCGTCTTGTGGAAAATCTGAAGAAATCAGCGCCGGAGCTTGTTAATGAAGCATTCCCGACACTGGTATCCTACAATCTCTTACAAAAGGTTCTTACGATGCTTCTTAAGGAAGGAGTATCCATAAAGGATCTTGAGACCATAGTAGAGACTATGGTGGACGTGATCACAGAGACAGGACTACCGGTAAAGGATATCGACGCACTGGTGGAACAGGTCAGAATATCATTAAAACGTACTATCACAAGAATGTATTGTGAAGACGGAAGCATGAAGGTAGTGACTCTTGATGCGGATCTGGAAAGATCCATGGTGGGTTCACTGTCTAAAGGTGAAAACGGATATTATCTTGCATTAAGCCCTGATGTTTTACAGAGCCTTGTAAGGCAGGTATCCGAAGAGGTCAAGAAATTCAAAGAACTCTCACAGACTCCGATCATACTGACTTCAGAGGTTATGAGAGCACATTTCTATCACCTTATAGAACAGTTCTATCCTCAGGTAAGAGTTCTTTCCTTCAACGAAGTTGCAAACAATGTCCAGATCCAGGCGATAGGGAGCCTGAAGCTGGAGGAAAAGTAAGGAAACAGAAGTAGATGTACGAAAGTTAGAGGGGATGAGATATGATCGACACTATTTACAGGGGAGCAGTTGATGATCTCGAAGCGATGACCAATGAAGAGCTTTTCGGGCTGTATCAGAAACGGCATGATAACCGTATCAAACAGGAGCTCACCATGCGCTACGTTTATATAGTAAAAAGCGTAGCGTATCAGATGAGGGATGTTTACAGTGATTCCATGCAGCCTGAGGATATCATTAACGAAGGCGTGATTGAAATCATGAAGGCCATCGACAGATATGATATCGAAAAGGACAATAAGTTCGAAACCTTCATATCCAGACGTATCAGGGGTATGGTTATCGACCTGATACGTAAGAATGACTGGATGCCGAGAAACTATCACAGAGACCGGAAGAATATCGAGGATGCCAGAGATGAACTTCAGCGGAAGCTGGGACACGCGCCCAGTGACGAAGAGATATCCAAGTATTACAAGATGGATGTCAAGAAGATCAAAAAGGTGGACAGAATGCGAACTATGGTGAATGTTCTGTCCCTGGACATGACCTATGATGACAATGATGAGACTCTGTTCCAGGTGGCTTCAGAGGACATAAACACACAACCGGAGGGAAGTTTCTTGCAGAACGAAACAGTAGCAACATTGGCAAAAGCCATTGATTCATTAAAAGATAGTGAGAAAAAGGTTATTTCTCTTTACTATGTTGACGAATTAAATATGAATCAGATTGCTGAGGTTATGAATATCAGCCAGCCGAGAGTTTCCCAGCTTCATTCCATAGCTATAGAGAAGCTTAAAGGCTATATGTCAAAGATGTCATAACTAAGCTTCGCAGTATTTTTTTGGATTCGCTATTTAAAAAATTTAGTGAGTCATTTAAAGGGTGGGACCCTAAAAGGAGCGAGAATGTATCAGGGATTTTACAATCTGACATCCGGAATGCTTACACAACAGAGAAGACTCAATGTTGTCAGTAACAATATGGTCAATATAGAGACGGCAGGTTATAAGAAGGATACTATGACTTCCACTACATTTCAGGAAGAAATGCTTGTCCGGACCGGAAGATATAATAAGGATAATCCTACCGATCTTGCAACAACTTCGAAGATTGTTACTGCACAGCAGACCTATACGAATTTTGAACAGGGCGCCTTCAATCCGACAGACGGTATTTATGATTTTGCCGTAGGCGGAAACGGATGGTTTTCCATACAAACAGATCAGGGAGTACGTTATACAAGAGACGGAGCCTTTTCCGTAGATCAGGAAGGTTATCTGGAGCTTAGCGGTCTCGGACGTGTGCTTGGTTCCAATGATCAGCCTATTCGGATTCCCACGGAGAATTTTACGGTTTCCGAAGACGGAACTATCTGGGTTGACAACACTCAGGCAGCATTAACCACGGGAAAACCCGAAGTTCCATCCAATGAAGCTCCTGAAGCTCAGGAACCGGAACAGCGTGAATCCTACGGACAGATCAAGCTGGTGGATTTTCAGGACTACGGACAGCTCCATAAGGAGGATAACGGTTTGTATTCCACAAATCAGGCAGCCAATGTTGTTAACGGACAGGATGGTACCGCTCTCCAGTGGGGTATGCTTGAAAGGGCCAATGTTGATATGGTGGATGAGATGACTATCATGATTTCGTCCCAGAGAGCGCTTCAGAGTGCGGCACAGATGCTCAAGATGTACGATTCGGTTATGGCAAAATCTTCCTCGGATGTTGGAAGACTCTAAAGAATAGAGGAGTATAGATTATGAATATGTCATTTTGGACCGGCGCGGTTGGGGCGGATCATTTCAAAAACAGTCTTGACGTGGTTTCCAATAACCTTGCCAATATCAATACAGTAGGCTATAAACCTAAAAACTCTCATTTCAGAGAGCTTATTAATTATAACATTAATGATTCGAGAGAAGCAGTCACAGAGCTTCAGGCAGGAGCAGGCGCCATCATTAATGAGACTCCGACTAACTTTAAATTCAGCAGTATGAATGTGACAAATTCGGAAACGGATTTCTGTCTTATGGATGACAATACATTTTTTATGATCCAGGATCCGAATGACAATTCCATAACCTATACAAGAAACGGACATTTTCACAGGGGTCTGATGCCGGATGGAGAGTTTTATCTCATGACAGAATCCGGGAAGTATGTTCTTGATCAGAACGGAGAAAGGCTGAAGGCGGATGTCATCGATTTCGAAACACTTCGCGGAAAAAGTGGAGAAGAGAATGGTGAAACCACCACTGAAACCACAGAAACCGAAGAAACGCAAGAAAATGAAGAAAAACCGAGAATTGGCGTTTATACTTTTCCGCATCCCAGCCGATTAATAAGTCAAGGGGACAATGAACTTGCAGTCCGGGAAGGTGACAATCAGAATACTCCTGCTCTTGTGAGCTATCCACATCTGGAGAGTGGAGTTCTGGAAAGCTCAGGTACGGACATGGCATTGGAAATGACAAAGATCATAGAGAGTCAGAGAGCATTTACCTATGCCTTAAAGATGGTGACAACTTCGGATGAGATAGAAGGTACCATCAATCAGTTAAGAGGATGATTAATTTAGTGGGGAATGGGTAATGAGGATACATGATTATGGGGAAATGAACCTTCACGACCTGGATGTCATGAGGGAGATCGGAAGCATAGGTACCGGACATGCGGCAACGTCGCTGTCACAGATGCTCCAAAAGGAGGTCCGCATTACTTTCCCGCAGATCAAGATACTTGGATATGATGAAGCTGTTGAATCCATCGGAGGAAATGTAGAGGAGATCGTTGGTGCGACTCTGGTTAAGATGGATGATGAGATCAACGGCATCATGTTATTCCTTTTTAATCTTGAACTTGCCAATACCGTTTTTGAGAAAATGATGGGCGTGACATATCCGAGCTTTGAGCAGTTTGATGAGATGGCATACTCTGCCATGACTGAAATAGGAAACATCATCATATGCTCTTATGTCAATGCTTTTACGGAATTTGTAGATCTGAATATCAGTCTTTCGGTTCCCAGCTCCTGTGTCAGCATGCTCGGAGCTATACTTGAGGTACCCATAGCTGAATATGGATATGAGACTGATAAGCTTATGTATTGTACCGCTGACTTTGTGATAGATGGTAAAACCTACAGAGACTGGCTTTTGATGCTGCCGGATATCGCATCCCTGAATAACATACTGAAAAAACTTGGGGTTGATTAATATATGGACAGACAACTAAAGGTCGGGATCGGAGATATGAAGCTGACCCGTGGACAGGGAGAGATAATAACCTATGCCCTTGGTTCATGTATCGGAATCGTATTTTATGATCCTTTTCTGAAGTTAGGGGCACTGCTTCACATCATGCTCCCCGTGAGGCAGAACAAGGATGATCCCAATTTAATGAAATATGCAGATACAGGTCTTACTGAGACTATCCGTAAAATGACGGCTTTTGGGATGTTAAAGTCCAGAGCGATCGTTAAGATCGCCGGGGGAGCGAAGATGTTCGAAATCAGCGGCAATGCCAGTTTCGGTAATATCGGTGAAAGGAACGCGGCAGCAGTCCGTGAGATACTGAAAAAGGAAGGCTTTCGTATCGCTGCAGAGGATTGCGGAGCGAATTATGCAAGAACAATGAGTCTGGACGTGGCTACGGGGGATGTGGTGATAAAGTCTTCGGGACGTCCGGAGAAACATTTATAAATTTATCCGTTAGGAGGAAACCTGAATTGAAGAAGAACAAAAAAGACGGAATCTTGCTTGAGTCCGGTACGAACGAAATTGAGATCATGAAGTTCAAGGTCATGAACGAGTACTATGGCATCAACGTTGCCAAGGTTGTTGAGATCATGATGACGGAGAAGGTTAAGCCTATGCCTCATTCACATCCGTCAGTAGAAGGCTTCTTTAAACCGAGAGATGTTCTCATTACAGTTATCAACCTGGGACAGTATCTCACAGGCGAACGTAAAGAATATGGTGACAGAGACCTGTTTATCATTACAGGTTTCAATAAGATGATGGTAGCTTTCCGTGTTGACAGCATTGAAGGCATAAGTCGTATTTCCTGGAAGAGTATCCAGAAGCCGGATAAGACTCTGGGATCAGGTGACGAGTCTGTAGCTACAGGTATCGCACAGTGTGACGATCAGCTTGTAACAGTTCTCGACTTCGAGAAGATCGTAGCTGAGATTTCTCCTGAAACAACGATCCAGGTTTCAGAAATTGATGAGATGGGAGACCGTCCTATCAACCAGGCACCGGTTGTTATCGCAGAAGACTCTGTTCTTCTTCAGAAGATGATCCTTGATTCTCTCCAGAGAGCAGGCTTTACGGATATCCATATGTTTAATAACGGCCAGGAATGCTGGGATTATCTTGATGGTATCAAGGATGATCCCGATGTTTATGAACAGGTCAGCATAGTTATCACAGATCTTGAGATGCCTATGATGGATGGTCACAGACTTACTAAGCTTATTAAGTCAGATCCACATCTCCGCCATCTTCCGATTGTTATCTTCTCGTCCCTCATCGATGAGCAAATGCGTGCAAAGGGTAAAGAACTCGGCGCCGATGAGCAGCTTTCAAAGCCTGAGATCGGACATCTGGTTCATATCATGGATACTCTTATCAGTAGATATGAAGAGCAGAGAAAGAATGATTTTAAGGGCGTATAATCGTCTATATTTGTTGGGGCAGGTCTGGTCAGGAACCTGCCCTTTTTTCGCGATAAGGCTGTCACGCAGACGTTGTACCACCGGGGACGGTTCTCTCCGGAGAGAACCGTCCCTCCCGGCAAGAACCGTCCCCGGTGGTACTGGACTAATAGTGGGGGAGGACTATGAAACAGAATCGGATTACTTTGGAACAAAAGGTGATCATACTCGTATTGATGCTTTTATTGGTATTTATATATTCTTATAGGGCATATGCCGAAAGCTGGGTTTATGAAAAGGGAAAATGGTACTATTACTACACCTATGATGAACCTGTGGAAAAGCAGTGGATAACCTATGGCGGAAATGAGTACTATATCGGTTCACAGGGTCTCATGTCTACGGATAAATGGGAAAAGGATCCGGATACCGGTAAAACATATTATGTGGGGACCAACGGAATCAAACAAAGAAATGTCTACACCGCAAAGGGAGACAAGTTTGTGGGAGATGACGGAACCGAACTGGTTACCTTCGATGACTGGAGAAAGGATGCAAAAAAGAAGCTTAAAGAGGTGATCAAAGCCTTAAACAAGAAACAAACCGTTACCTCCGATCAGAAGGCCTTACTGGCTCAGTACAATGCTTCTAACGCGGCATTTACACTTTATGATCTTAACGGAGACGGATTCAGAGATATTATCGTAATAAATAAAGAATCCTCAGATAATCAGGTATTGGATATACTTCTCTGGAATCCGGATGAAAGAGAATTTTATGCCATCATGGAGCTTGATTTCATTTCGGATGAAAGTGCAGTGCTTAAAAGAGAACCTCAATATGGAAATGCCTGGGCTATCGTAACCAGGGGTGTAAATGATATTTCTTTTTGGCAGTTAAAGCTTCATGAATATAATTTTAATGATGTAGAACACTACCATTTCGGTTATAATGAATACGGAGACGTAATTTATTATATTGATGATGGTGAAGTGGAGGCCGGCTATTGGAATACCTCACTTATGGAGATGACACGACAGGCCGGATCAGGTATATTTACAGATTATTACGACCTGAATGAAGCTTCCATCAACGCGCAGGTGGATGCATACCCTCTGGATGCAGAGCTTTATCTGTTCCAGGAGGCAGACACGGATTAGTGTATAGAATATAGGATGCCACTCCTGCCAAAAGGAGGAAATTGTGAGTACAGAACCATTAAACGAAGAAAAACAGGTGAAAGAAACCTTTGAATCAACTGATGAAGCTCAGGAATTTGCAACAAATATAGCTGATACCATCAAAAACGGACTTAAACAGGCTCCGAAGGTTTTTGTTCCTGACAGTAAGGAGGATTCGGATATCACCGAAGCCGATAGTACAAAAGATAGAGGCAGAACAGATCCCGGAAAAGCCGGGAGCGAAGATACCATAGGCACAGCAATCGATTACCGCCCCTACGGAATTGATGATATCAACCTGAGAAACGAGGTTGTCCAGGAAAAGAAAAGAGCCATAAGAGTTGAATCCTCAGAGGACAGGGATCTTCTTTCGGATGCTATTCAGAGAAGACTTGAAGCGAAGGTTTTTGGCGAGGCAAAGGTACATGAGGGCTTTCATATCGTAAATATCATGCAGGAGTGCCTGAAGAGCGAGGATATTCTTGCATACATGAAGAAGAATAACTGCTGTACCTGCGAGAGATGTCAGGCAGACGTGCTGGCTGCAACATTATCCCACCTTCCTTCCATGTACGTAGTTATGTATAAGAAGTCCACTTCAGCAAGAATAAGCTTCTATCATGAGAACTATAAGATGGATATCCTTTCTGCCATCATGAGAGCCATAAGGGATGTTAATGAGCATCCTCACCATGGACATGACCGTATACAGTGATTATATTATACGGTATATCGTACGGGAATGAGCACGTGATGCACATCATATGATTTAAAAATCTAAAAGCTTTGGGATATTTTCGTATATCCCGGAGCTTTTTTGCGTTTAGCTTATAATATTAAAGAATCTGCCGATAAATGTAGTGAGGAATATTGTCTATAGGCCAGGGAAGGTCTTTGTTTTTATTATGAAGGAGCATCAATATGAACGTATCAAGCAGCAGCTCAAGTACGAGCTCATTGGGAAATACCTCCTTAAAAGGTTTTGGAGGACTTGCATCCGGCCTTGACCGTGATGCGTTGATCGAACAGCTTACATTAAATACAAAAAATAAGGTTACTAAGACAAAACAGAATATAACCAAGCAGGAATGGCGCCAGACGGCCTATAACAGTATCACAAATCAGATGATAGATATGGAAGATAACTTCCTGAGCTATTCCGGAAAGACGAGTATCGTCAATAATGATCTTTATGCTAAGACTGTTTTTACGGCACAGGGCAACAGTTCATCTGCTTCGCTTCTTACTGCTTCCGGAGGATCCGGTCTTCTTGATTATGTATCCATAAAGGGTGTGAGTCAGCTGGCATCATCAGCCAGTTTTACATCACAAAAGTTGACTACGGGAGAAGGTAAAGTCACATCCTCATCAAAGCTCGGAGACCTTGAGGGATTCTCGGAGGGGGATATTACTGCCATGACTATCAACGGAAAATCCTTCGAGGTTACTGCTGACTCTACTATCAATGACCTTGTTAAAGCAATTAACAAGAGCGATGCAGGTGTAAAGGCAACCTTTGTTGAGAGTACAGGACAGCTCATGTTCTTCGATAAGGAAACCGGAGAAGAGAGTAAAATAGTGCTTAATGATGCAGCAACAAGGCTGTTCGGAAGAGAAGGATCCAATTATACTCCCGGAAAAGATGCGGAGATGTATGTAAGCTACGGTGGTTCAGATCCTGTAAAGATCACAAGTCATACCAATACCTTTAATGTGGACGGACTTAATGTCACAGCCAGTGGAACCTTCGGTGATATCTCAGTAGGTGATGACGGTAAGGTATCCTATGATGCCAATGCAAGCGTCAGTTTCACGGCCTCTGCCAATGCTGACAAGGCTACAGAACAGGTTAAAAAGTTTATAGAAGCCTATAACAAGCTTGTGGACGAGGTTAATACTCATGTAACCACCAGACCTGCCAGCGGTTATGATCCTCTTACTGAAGATCAGGAAGATGAGATGACCGAAAAGGAAATCGAAAAGTGGAACGAAAAGGCCAAGCAGGGAATACTTTATAACGATAATGAGGTTCGCGACCTTGCGTTCGAGTTCCATGGAATGATGAATGACATCATGAATGGAGGCATCAAATACAGTGATCTCGAAAGTATCGGTATAACCCTGAGCTCGGATCATGCAGATGGCGGACAGCTTTCCTTTGATGAAGATAAATTCCGAAAGGCAATGGAAACTGATCCTGACAAGGTTGAAAGGATAATGAGCGGATCTGAAGAGAATACCGGATTCGGAGCAGTTATCAACAGTCAGTTTACACCTTATGCAACAAGATATGCATCAAGAAACGGAAACTCCTACGGACGTCTCGTAGAGGTTGCGGGATCTGAAAAGCTTTCTGCAACAAAGAACAAGAACCAGATTTATGATAAGATCCAGAGTTACAAGGAAGAGCAGGAAAAGTGGGAGAACAAGCTTAAGATGGAAAATGACCGATACATCAAGCAGTTCTCAAATCTCGAAACACTTATAAACAGCATGAATTCACAGTCAAGTTATCTTTCCAGCTTATCTTATTGAAAATATTGCCGATATACTATATGTAGTAGAAAAAGTAGTTTTTGATACATATTTCAAAGAAGGTGTTGCTCATGGCTTACAGAAATTATAAAGAAGATACACTTTTCTCCATGTCTCCCGTGGAGCTGCTCATACTTTTGTATGATGAATGTATGAAGGATCTCCGTAAGGCACAGATTGCTCTTGAAGACGGAGATATGACGATATTTGAGGAGTATGTGGGTAAAGCCCTTAAGATCATAAGATATCTTATAAATACACTTGATATGTCTGTTCCCATAAGCAGAGATCTGAGAAGGCTTTATGATTATATAATCTTCGATCTTGCTAAGGTCAGAGCTGCGGGGAAACGTATGGTAGGTGAGATTCCCAGACTGGTTGAGATCATACAGGATCTTCGTGATGGATTTGATGATGCCAGCAGAGTAGTTCAGGATACACACGAAGTCAGACAGGTAGGTGTTGTGGGTTGATACTTTATCGGTGGTAAGTATGGAAGATGTTTTGGATGTTGAGAACCTTGCGATTCTTTGTCAGAGGAAATATACATATTTAAAAGATCTGAAGAATCTTACAGATGAGCTTACCGAAATCCTGTCAGGTGATGACGGCTATACGGCAGAACTCCTACTCGATGAAAGAATGGATAAACTTAAAAAGGTTCAGAATACAACAGAAAGTATAGAACTTTTGGGTGAAGCAGGACCAAGGGCTGCTTTCATTGCTCACAGACTTATATTCTCAGAGCCTGAGAGTATAAATCCTGAGACGCCGGATGAGAAGCTTGTGAAAGAGATAAGGATCAAGACCAGGGCTTTGATAAAAGAGCTGCAGGATCAGGACAGGCGATTAAATATGCGTCTTGCCGGAGATAAGTCGTATTACGCTGATTGAGCAGCATGTTACATGAGAAATTATTCAAAATTATAGTTTTATAGGTAGTTAAAGAATCACAGAGATTTTCTCTGTGATTCTTTTATGTTAAAATAACAGGTAAGAAATCCCGCCGGAATCTGAAACAGCAATAGGATTTTGAGGAAGGAAAGCAGCATGAATCGTACAGTTTTTGAAGGACGTTATTTGGTAAATCTTGTGGGATCGGTGATAAAGCAAAAAGACTTTACCAAAAAATCAATGAAGATGGACTGGGAACGTCTTTTTCATCTTGCCGACTATCATAAGATTGCAAATATCATATATATCGGCATGCTTGGGGCTTCCGAGCATGTTCCTCAGAAATGGGGTGAGAGGTTTTTTGAACGTTATCAGGAAAGCCTTATGTATTCTTCAAGCTATGAGAATTCCGAGCTTGAGATCCTTACCATGCTTAATATGCATAAGGTTTCCGCAACAGTCCTTGAGTCTTCAGCCACAAGACGACTTTACAGGATTCCGGAGAGTGCCAGCAACAGCCCACTGAGAATCCTTATGAGTGAAAAGGATTACAGTCTTGCAAAAGGTTTTCTTATTGATCTCGGTTATCTCACAGATCACTTTTATCCAAAGTTTGGGGAGCATATGAGAGCCGGCAATGGATTCACGGTAGAGATATATTATAAGCTTCCTTTCATTACCAAGAATTATCAGAAGTGCATGACCTCACTGATGGAGAAAGCTTATATAGACAAAACCTTCAATTCTATGCATACCTTTTCTCTGGAATCAAGCTTTGTGTTCCGTATGGCCGAAATATGTTACAACTATTGTGAGGATTCCCTTACCATCCGAAAACTCCTGGATGTTTTTCTTTTCTACCATCAGTTTAGAGCCAAGATGAATCAGGATCTGATCTGGACAAGATTTAAAGAGTTTAAGATTGACATCATAGCCGAATGCCTGATACATATTTCCTCGATATGGTTTGGGACAAGAGCGGATGATATGCCGGATCTCACTATAGAGGATGCAGATGTTTATGACAATATGGAGAGCAGGATTCTGAGTAACGGTGTCTTCGGTACCGACATGGTCAATCAGGCAAGTACTCTCAGAAATGAAATACAAAGAGAACTTGATAAAGAAAAAAGAGTAGAAGAAAAGGCACTCCGTAAACAGGAAAGAGGAGAATTCTGGCATAGATTTAAGCAGGAGCTCTTATGGATATTCCCTGAATATAAGTATATGAGTTCCCTGTATCCAACCCTCGAAAAGGTTCCGGTACTGCTCCCGGTTTTCTGGATCATCAGAGGCTTCAGGATGATAAAAGAGATGATGGGGTTCGGATCTCGAAAGAGAAGGGATGCTACAAAGGAAGTTTCCTATGAATCCTCAGGAAAAACTGAAACTAAAGGCGGCATATCATATCTTCCGAAGGAAACAAAAACTACCAAAGCTCTCAAGGAAGAGAGTATGAGTGGTGTGGCGGTTTCTTTAGAGGATAGCAGCAGGTCAGGAAAAATCTATGATTCGGTACAGGCTGATAAGGAACAGAAATCAAGGCTTGATGAAGAGATCAAAAAAAGTGCGGATGATAATGTTACCGAAGATGACTTCAGGATGGATGAAAACGCTGAATCCACTATAGGTCTTTGGGAGTTCCCTAAGCTCAAGAATGTTCAGGAAGCATCTCCGGTACATAATAAGGATACTGCTGAAAAATCCCGGAATAAGAAACCTGAAGAATATGAGGGAAATGACCTTCTGGGTATGGATGTGTCGCTTTTCAACAATATTCTTTCCAACGATAAGAACAGAACCTCCGATAAGGTTACCATAGTACCAGAGTATACTGATTCCGGAAAGCTTGAGTACGGCTTTACAAAAGAGGGGGGATCATCAAAAACAGAGAGACCTAAGGAGCCGGAGATAGTTGTGGCTCAGGATGAGAATCACAATTCCATAGGTGTTCAGAAGTGGCATTTCCCGACGCTGGAAGAAGTGGAAGAGAAAGAAAAGAATTCATAGTTCTGTAAAATTTTAAAACCCCTTCGTCATATGTATGGCGAAGGGGTCTTTTTTATGATTCACTATTATCGGTTTCCGGCTTGGCATCAGTTTTGATTTCAACCCCGGTTTCCGGTTCAACCGGCTTGTCAGCGGGGTCTTCAACAGGATTATCAGCTGCTGCGTCAGCAGGTTTATTCTTTTTAAAAGTAATATGTTTAAGAGAATCCTGAAATCCGGTGATTGCGGTAAGGTGAGGTGAGGATGCACTTTTGTTTTCCTGTTCTGCTATGGAAAGCTCCTCGCGGAGAATGGAGATCTGTTTTGGCGCATCTATGGCAAGTCTTACACCATCAGAAGCACTTTCCACCACAGTTATCCTGATATTGTCCCCTATAAGTATACTTTCATTTTTTTTACGTCTTAATATCAGCATTTGATCACCTGTCCTGTAATTTATTTACCGGTATGATCGATCGTTATTCTTCGGAAGACTTTACCTGCAACCCTTCCTGAACTGTAGTGAAGGAACTTAATTTATGCCTGAAACCATATTCCGACTGACTAAGTATCACCTGCATACCTATACGTTTATCAGGATTGATAACGATCGGAGCTTTCATATTAACAGTATTTTCTACATGATTGTTTTTTAATACACAGATAACATAATATGAAAGATCATTCTCTGATTTGACATTAAGATAAGACAATTCCTCCGGACTTAAAACCGGATTGTAATCCGGATCCAGTGTAAATGGATTGATAATTACAAAAGCAATGTCCGTATTTTCTATGGACTGTAACAGGAGTATGGTACTGTCCTCGTTTTCATCCAGCACGAGAGGGATATAATCCTTTAAATCAGTGAATCCGAAAAGTCCGTCTGTGAAATGAATAAGATCTGACTCCTCATACTCGATTGTTCCATAGTCTCTGGTTTCTAATGTCAACATGAATGACAACCTCCATTAAGTATATCTTATAATATTAAATATTTCTATGTCTTTAATAGAATTATTGTTCTTACTGTACAAAATCAAAAAGAGAATTCTGCATTATCTTTGAACCAACCTGCATCGCCGCATTGTAGGAGTACATATGCTGATACATCTGGACTATGGCATCGTAGGTATCTATAGCCATATGATCGTTGTACTCCTTAATGTAAGTGTCTTCTGCAGTCTGCAGCTGGTTATCCACTTCTTCAAGAGTCTGAGTGGCTACACCGATACGTCGGAACGTATTGCTGACACTGATCATGGCATGATCCAAATTGCCGATTACGTATTCGAGATCTTCGTTCAGCCTTTGAAGGGCAGCTTCTTTCTCGGCTTCGGTTTTGTTGAAATTCTCATAATAGTTATTGGTTGCGTCTACAGCCTGGGCATTTAGACCGAAAGCTGAGGTGTTCATGGCGCTTTTAATAGCTTCTTTTGCATCGGAATCATTCATGGCTCGAAGCTTATCAGAAGTCAGTCCGGTAACCATGTTGAGACCACCGTAGTAGGTATCCGGAAGGGTTTCTACAGTGTTGATATCGCCGTAGCCCAAAGACATTCTGCCCTGTTCGCGCATGGCAGTCAGAATCTTATCCAGAGTCTGATCTTCTGACAGGGAATTACCATTTGCATCTGTTCCACTGTAAGAGAAGGACTTGGTTTCCGGGTCGTATTTCATTTCCATAACTGTGGCTTTGCTTTCACCCGGAAACTTATGATGGTATGAAAGAGTCAAACCATCCTGAGACATGGTGAAGGGAACCGTAGTCTGGTCATTTCCGCCCATAACGTAGTAATTCTCATAAGTGGCATTAAGATCCTGAGTCATAGTCTGCTGCTTGTTAAGCATGTAGGTATGCATGGTATCTACCGTACTTTCCAGACCCTGGTAGGATGAGGATGCCATCTGCTCGTACTTGATATTCAGGTCACTCATCTCAGAATAGAAGGTCCTGGAGACGGTTTCCTGCTGTTCCAGACGATTGATAACATCCTTTATCATGGTATCCTTTGTGACTACATCGTTATAGAGATTATCTATCTTTTTTCCTGCATAGTAGTCGAGAGGGTTTTCGTAGGCATTCTCATATTTTTTACCGCTGGAAACCTGCTGCATACTTTTATTGTATATGGACTTCAGATCCTGAACAGATTTCGCGTAGTCCTTGTAAAAGGTTGAAGCTGTGACACGCATAGGAGTATCTCCTTTCTATAAGATCAGACGATTCCAAGAAGAGTCTCCAGGGTTTCGTCAAAAGCAGTCATTATTTTTGCGGCAGCGTTGTATGAGGAAACATAGATCATCATGTTGGCTGCTTCTTCATCCAGGCTGACACCGGATAACTGATCCTTGGAGCTTGTAATGCTGTCAAGAACGATCTTATTGGTATCCAGAGCATCCTTATTGTTGGCCTGGTCGTTTGCTAGTCTTGTGGAAAGACTGTTCATATAGTTTGCATAGGTCTTGTCTCCAAGCTCTGAGTGAGGCTGGGTGAAGGACCTCAGCATATTGAGGACAGTCTGGTTGGAGTCTGCACCCTTAAGACCTATTGTTGTGTCGCCGTTTATCCACTTCTTACTCAGGGAAATGTTTTCGGCGGTGATCTCATCGAACTTTGCAGTCTGGGAGCTTCTGTTAACAATCATGATATGATCTGTTGTACCGCCATTTATAGCAGCTTCGGAGTTGGCTCTTGCCGTTGCCTCTGTCTCGGCAGGATAATTCCAGGTGTTACCCATATGGTTATAGGTATTCATCTCGTCAGCAAGAGTCTGTGCCAGGTTATCAAGCTGATCCATATAGTAGTCATAGCCATAATAGGTTCCCTGCTTTAATCCACTGGTGACAGTACCGTTCGGATCTGATTTTGCAAGCATATCAAGACTTGCCTGAACCGAACCGCCTGAGAAAGTGACTTCGCCGTTACCGGGAGTAGAAGCGCTGTTTGCGGTTGTTATAGTTTGGGCTGACACCTGAGTTCCTTTATTGTTCGTTGCTGTTGAAATAAAATTAAGCTGAACATCCAAAGGTCCGGTTCCTGATGTGGCAGGGTTTGTACTGTTCCATTTGGTATAGGTAGGAGGGTCATTATCTGCTCCGGTAAGCTGTACCTTGCCGTAGTTATGACCATTTTCATCATCGTAAGTACCGTTTACAAGGATGATACTTTCCTTTTTTATAGCACCTGTCGCATCGGTAGTGGTGTAATCAAGAGATATTCGTAAGTCCGATGGCCAGTCAGATCTTCCGGCAATCTCACCGGTCTCGTTATAACGATAGATCTTCATTCTTTCCACGCCATCAACCGTATAGGTTTCTGAGAAATTTTCAACAGTTATGGGGATATAGGATGAGAGCTCATCAATCTTCAGGTTTCTTTCGTCCTGAAGTTCCAGAGCTTTACTTCCCATAAGCTGGTTGTGTTTGATCTGCTTGTTGAGTTCACCAATTTCCCGGAGAAGGTCATTGATTTTTTCAACAGCACCGCCCTCAGAGGTTCCTTCGCCGTAGAGTTTTTCAAATTCATTATCCTCTGCGGTTTTTATCTTGCCGGATGCCGAATTCAGGAGTACACAGGTAGCATTAAGTGTAGACTGCAGCTGTCCCTCATATACAGGATCCTGAACCTTGGAGGTATCCTGCATGGTGGTGAGAGCTTTCTGGACTTCGTCGAGAGAAGCTCTGATTCCGTCCATGTTGGACTCATCCATAAAGCTTCCCAAAGTATTCAGGGAGTATTCGGTTGTGTCATTGTAAGCATATTTTGTATTCTGATCACGATACTGAATATCCAGGAACTGGTCACGAAGCTGTATTACCTCATCCATGGAAACACCGAAACCGACATTAACATCGTTTTCGTTCATGTAATAGGATGTGGGATTATTGTAGTTAAGGCTGGAGGTCTTTAATTGCTGCCTGGTATAGCCTTCTACGTTCATATTGGCAAGATTCTGCGAGGTAACATCAAGCTTTTTTGAGTTTGACTGCAGGGATGTGAGAGCAGTCTGGAAACCTCCGAATGTTGGGCGAACCATAAATTTACCTCCTATCTATAAGTATACATATGCATAATAATCTTATTTCTTTTATATATATCGTCGGTTTTTCCTAAAACATTAGATATACGGGGGTAAAATATGTATAAAGAAAGAATTCATAAGGGATATTATGTGGATTTAGCAGGCAGAAAGAAAGGCAGCTATACATGAATATGTACAACTGCCTTATGGCTCATTATGATTTTAAAGGGTAAAATCAAGCTAAAGTATCCTGAAATGCTTTTGGGATTTTATTGGTGGATATCGCAGCATTAACATCATTTAGTCTGATACGCATGATCCTTTCGGCAGACACCTGACTATCTTTTAAGATGTCAAGAGCTTCCTTCAGATCTTCAAATAAGGGGCTTAATACCGATTTTTCTTCTTCAGACACCCGGGCCAGTATCTGGCTGGACCGAAGACCCTTCCAGCCGAGCCTTTCGGCAAGCTGGATACGTTTCTTTTCGAGACTTCGAAAATTGTAAAGATCCGGTTGAGCCTCCTTGACAAGGACATCAAGTTTTTTGGGGTCATCATGTGAGGCGGCCGCGGTTAATTCCCGCTCCAGCCTGATAAGTTTTTTCACAACGGACACCTGTCCTGTAAGCGCCTTTGTGAAATCGTTAAATGCTGCAGAGTCTGTCATACTTACTCCTTAAAGGGTATATCATCCTCTGTATCCAAGCATACGTTCCGCAATTCTCGTTGAATCCACATTATATGTGCCGGACTGAACCTGTGCCTTGAGCTCAGCAACTCTGCTGGCGCTCACGCCTGATTTCATAGAAGCGGCGGTTTTTGAAGCAAGCATCGATGCGAAGCTGTCATCGCTGACAGAATTTGTTGAGAAAGATGCCTTATCAAAACTGCTCACATAAGATGCGGATGATGCGGAAGAGGATTTTGTTTTTTTGTTTACATTCTTGTCTGTATTGGTATATCCAACCTTACCAAACAGAGTTGTACGTAAATTGACGTCCATAAATTGCCTCCTTGCATAAACGCACAATTAAATCAATGAGTTCCTTCTGCTTATATTATCGACAGTAGTTTCAAAATAATAACTTATATTTAAAATTTTTTCATTAAAAAATTGTGCTTCTTGTTTTTATTTAAACATATTATCGTCTTTTGCTCAGACAATATAACATCAAGAATTGGATAATGCTATAAAAATTTTAAATTGCATATGTTAAACGGCAAATTTTCCAAAAAATATAAGTGTATTTTTACATTTTTTTCTAATAGTTCATAATCAAGAAGTCGATATAATACTATTAGGAAATTAACTATGCGATTTATGCGATCAAGATCGCTTAAAGGAGATAAATAATATGGCCAATATATTACAGGTACAGAATCCTACCATGGGTGGTCAGGGTATAGGCTCCCCCGGAGTGTATCCCAATACGCCGCAAACACCTCAGATACAGTCACCGGACAGGGTGATCCCTTCTCCTCCAGGGGAAAACGGTGAACAGATAGGTCCTGAAGTAGGGGAAGGTACTATAAACTTTGAATCGAATTATACAAATTTTATTCAAAGGATGTATGAAGGCATGCAGCTAACCATGGAAATGGAACAGCTTCTGTTTACGGATGGGGTTGCATTGCAGACCATGGGAGACACTGAGATTCAGGAAGTACTGACCCAGCTTTTCACAGAGATGGAGACTACGGAGCCGGAAGAACTGATGACTCTTATAGAATCACAGCAGCAGGCGCAGGTGAAATTTTCAGGAGAGCTCTTCGATGGATTACGGGATATCCTGAATGAGAAGATTTCACCCTCCTTCAGAGAAACGATTCTCGATTTTGTAAAAACCTATAACAATTATGCGTCGAGTGAGCATCTGCTCAATCAAATGGAGTCTCTCGGTAAAGACATTGAGAGTCTGCTCCTTCCTTCTTCAAGAGAGAGTTTTTCCAAACTGATGGAACAGTTGGACAAAAACGCAGCTCCCGGAGATATTGAAAAAAATACAGAGGTCATTAACAAAGAGATCATACCTTTTCTGTCAAAGTATGTCTCAAAAACCCATAACTATGGTGCTGTCAGGACCGCCAGTGTCCTGTTCTCACTTTATGCCGTAAAGTATGAGGCAGGAGACAAGAATGTGCTTCAGCAGCTGTTTACCAAGATGATCAAAAACGGTGACTTCCGAATGTTCTTTAAAGGAGATCCGGAGGAGGCCCTGCAAAAGGCTATGGAGAATCTGAGACCACAATCGGAGAAGGCCAAAAATTTCCCGGAGATGCTTACAAAGCTCATACAGAAGGGGACAGAAGGAAGCGCGGGAGCGGAAAGTGTAGAAAAATATTATAAGGTGCTGAATCATCTTTTGATGAATGAGAGTGTCTATATGCCGCTCCTTCATTTGCTGGTTCCCTTCAGATACCAGGATAAGAATGTCATGTCGGAAATGTGGATAGATCCTGACGCGGAGAGAGAAAGGCCTGATGCCGCAAAAAAGCAGAAGCTGTTTATAAAATTCAGCATTCAGAATGTGGGTAATTTTGAACTGATATCCCTGGTGAATAACGGTAATGTCAACATGCAGATATATGTTCCGCCTACCTTGACGGAGCCTCAGGAAAACATTTCCAGGAGTATTCAGGATATAATAACAAAAAACGGTCTCAGGGTAAGCACCGTAGAGCTGGGGGTTCTCACAAGAAGCCACAGGGTGGATGAAGTATTTCCTGAGATAAAGGAAAAGGAGAAAGGTATAAATGTCGCCGTCTGAACCTATCAGAAAGAAAAGGGCAGCAGCCTTAAAATATGATCCCGATAAAAACGGAGCACCGGTGATAGTTGCTTCGGGAATGGGATATACAGCAGAAAAGATCACGGAAACGGCCATGAAGGCAGGAGTGCCTGTATATGAGGATGATTCTCTTGCGTCACTCCTTACACAATTAAAGCTTGGAGCCGAGATTCCCCCGGAGCTTTTCAGCGCAGTTGTGGAAATATATGTTTATTTCCTGAGATTTGCCGAAAAAGAAAACAACAAGGTAGCTGAGACAGAACCGCCTAAGGATGTAACAGGAGATGAAGATATCATTCAGTCGTGAAAAAATGAATAAGGAAGCCGTAGTAAAGGCAAAAGAATACAAAAATTTTTGGCGGAAACTTTTTCCGTTGATACTGATACTTCTGTGCCTTTCCGGAATATCTTCCCTTGCCGCTACACAGCCCATAAACAATGTGACCATCAAGGTTAAATCAAAGCTTGAGGCAGGCAGAAAAATCCCTGAGGATATCCAGGTTGAAAAGTCTTCCGTAGATGACAATGAGATAGCCGTATCAACCGGCGGTAATAAATACTCAATTACAAAAGCCGAGTGGACAAGCGGGGGAGATACGAGAGCCAAGAGTGGAGAGACTCCCTCTATGAGAGTTACTTTAAAGCCTGAGGATATAGCAAAAAACTATTTTCTCAGCAGCTACAGAAGCTCCAACGTAACCATAACCGGCGGTACCTTTGTGAATGCCACGAAAAGTAAGGACGATCTCATTATCACCCTTAAGATCGATCCCATAAAGGGAAATTATGAAGCTCCTACGGATGTATTCTGGAATGATAATAAACTGGGTGAGATAAGGTGGACAAGACCTGACAATACCTCAGGCACATATGAACTGAAGCTTCTGAGGGATAAAAAGAATGTGACCACCGTCACAAGTACCAGTCTTCTCTATAATTTTTATCCCTACATGACCCAGGCAGGAAAATATTCGGTAGAGATAAGGTCCATAGTTACAGACAGTAAGTTGAAGAAATATACCGGTAACAGTGAATGGGTGGAATCTACAGAGCTGGTGATCACAGACAGAGATGTATCTGACGGAAAAGGCCAGGGGGGAAGCGGCGGTCAGGCGAAAGCATTGTACCAGTTCGGATGGTATAAAGACAATGGCTTCTGGTATTACAGATATGTTTCGGATAACACACTTCAGGGAGCTGGCTGGGCATACATAGATAATGACTGGTATCTCTTTAATCAGTATGGGCAGATGCAGACCGGCTGGCAGATAGTTGACGGAAGAACCTATTTTCTTTTAAAGAACGGCGCCATGTATACAGGCTGGATGAAAAACGGTTCGGACTGGTACTACCTGATACCCAGAGATGAACTGAGAAACGGTGAAATCTACGGGCAGACAGCCAATAACGGCTGGCGTATGATAAACGGCCATTATTATTATTTCAAGAGCAACGGCGCCATGTATACAGGCTGGCTTTACGAGAACGGAAAATACTATTTCCTTAATGATATCGATAATTCGCTTCTGGGAGTCATGTTCACGGGATGGATTCACAGGAATGGCAAGACCTACTATTGCGACTATGACGGAACTATGGTGGAAGGCTGGCACAATGTCAACGGAAACTACTATTACTTTTACCCCGGTAGCGGACAGATGGCTGCCAATGCTTACATCGGTGAGTATTATGTTAACAATGACGGGATCATGCAGTAAGAGAGGTACGACATGAAGGATCCATACAACAAAAACAGACCTTCATACAGAGACCGTATACGGGAACAAAGGCAGGCGGAGCTTGAAAAGCTTGAAAAGGATGCGAAAAGATCCAATAAAGCAGCTAAGCTTTTTATGCTTCTGCTTCTGGTGGCATGGTTTTTGCTTACTCATACCAAAACCGCCAAAGCAGATGGCAGTATCCTGGATAAGATCAATGTAAACATTGAACAAAACTATGGGGATCCCGGAGAGGTTCTGGAACCCACAATTACCGTGAGTACCGGTCACGTTGAAATCGGGAACATAGACTATTCAAAGAAACTCGATAAGTGGAAGCCGGGGAATAAGATCGTTATCACTGTGGATTTTCATGCGGATGAGGGATACTATTTCGCAAAAAACTGGAACAGATCTGCGGTAACCTTAAAGGGAGCTGAGTTTGTTCATTGTGGAAGAGTCGATGACGGAGATACTCTGAGATTAAAGGTAAATTATATGCCCTGTACCGTTCTGGAGTGTACTTCCTCCGCAGGATGGGACTACAATTTCAAGAAGGCAGTGTGGAAGGAAGTTGAATACGCTCCGGGGTATGAGGTTATTCTCTATGAAAATGACAAGTCTATCCTGACAAAGAAGGTAAGGGGTACCTCACTGGATCTTTCCGATAAGATACCTGAGTATACAAAGGATACTTACTATTATGAAGTAAAAGCCATACCTATGACTGCAGATGAGAAAAAGTATCTGAAGGATGGAGATGCGGTCACATCGGAAGAGGATGTGGTTAATTCCCATACAGGCACAAAGGGTGTGACGCCCATCGGGTACAATACCACTAAGGATGAGGGAACGGCCACCATATACAATAGTGCAAAAGGAAGTACCATCGGATGGTATTATCCGGGAGGAGCCTGGTTTTATTACGATGACTACGGAAGAGCAGCCACCGGCTGGAAACTGATAGGAGACAGCTGGTATTACTTTGATAATAAGGGCCAAATGATGACGGGATTCCTGGTGGACGGTGACGGAAGCACCTATTATCTGGATCCTACTTACGGAAAGATGCACACCGGATGGGTGTTTATAAACGGCTTCTGGTACTATTTCAACAGCAGCGGACGGATGCAGACCGGATACCTTTATGATGGTGGTAAGGTTTACTATCTTGATGATTACGGCCGGATGATGGCACAGCAATGATTTTTATTTATTTTTACTGAATAAAGGGGGATGTGTTATATGCCACTTATGGAGTCCATCAGTGAGATCAATAATACAGGAAAGGGAAGACCTGAGGGAACTACCATTCTTTCGAAGAATGCCAAAACCTTCAAAAATGTTCTGGATGGAGTAAAGGCTGCGGGAACAGCCGAGAATACGGTTTCCGGAACGACAAGTAAGCTTTCCGGAACGGCAAATACGCTGGATTCGATTTTCAAAAAAGCTGCAAGTACTTACGGTATATCAGAGAAGATACTTAAAGCAGTTGCAAAGACCGAATCGGATTTTCAGGTAACCGCAGTGTCCAAAGCAGGTGCCATGGGTATAATGCAGCTTATGCCGGCAACTGCGAAGGAGCTGGGAGTCAGCGATCCTTTTAATCCGGAACAGAATATCATGGGTGGTGCCAAGCTTCTGGCATCTAATCTTAAGGAATTCGGCGGTGATCTGAAGCTTGCCCTTGCAGCCTATAATGCAGGCTCCGGAGCCGTAAGAAAATATGACGGTATTCCTCCGTATGAAGAGACCCAGAATTATGTCAAAAAGATAATGGGGGATCTGGAAAACGATGCAGCGATAGACATTAACTCTGTCCTTGGAACTGCAGGAGAAGCTGCGTCAGGCTTCATAGGTGAAGGCAGCAGCATTGATGAGCTTAAATCCCTGATATCCACTCTTGGATTCGGTTCTTCCCAGAACAGCGGAATGCTGGGCATAAGCTCCATGTTCACAAGCCTTCTTAATCAGGAAATCGATGAGACCGGCAAGGTGGATAAAAATATGTTTGCAAATTTCATCGAGATTCTCAGGCTTCAGATGCTTATGAATACCACGAGCAGTATCGGCGATCTGGATTTTGATGATGACTGATACTATAGAATGATTGTAACCGTAATAATAAGAGGTAACAGATGATACTTAAGGATTGTCACAGCGGCATCGTTAGATATGAGGATAAGGATTACAAGGTCAGAGTTGTAAGTGGAATCGACAATAAACCTGCTTTGTACTTTAAGGAACCGAATCTTCAGGATATGCGAATGAACAGGACAGAAGTCATTTTCAATGACAATATAAAGGGCTGCATCAAAGCAAAATGTGAAGTGGTGGTTCGTAAAAATCCCGGATATCCCAGAATGAGTGAGTTCTGGATGGGTGAATGTGAAATCCTGGAGGTTGTCGAGATCATACAGAGGCAGCAGGATATAAGAGCTTCTGTAGATATAACTGTTCAGTTTACCTCGGAAAATAATGGGAAAAGCTTTTTTGGTGTCATCACCAACATAAGCGCAGGCGGTATATATATGGTTACTTCTGAGCCTTTGACCATAGGGGAGATCCTTAACTTTCACTATACCTTTAAAAATGTTGAAAGACCCTTCAGGTGTATGGTGCTTTGGGGGCAGATGGATGAGTCCGGAAGTAATGGCTATGGTTTAAGATTTGTAGAGCTTAATGAAGGCGGAGAAACCGCCATCCGTGGATATGTTTTTAATGTACTCAGAGAGCAGCGTAGAAATGAGGCTGAGGAGAGCGGGGAACAATGATCGTAAACTTAGTGATGATCGTAAAAAATGAAGAACGGTGTCTCGAAAAATGCTTAAGTGCAGCTGCGCCCTTTGTGGACAATATAGTAATAGCGGACAGCGGTTCTACGGACGGTACCATCGAAATAGCAAGGAAATTTGGTGCCCATGTTTACGATTTTCCCTGGGTCAATGATTTCTCGGAAGCAAGAAACTTTGCCCTTGGTCATTCGGAAAGAGATCATGGCGGAGAGATACACCTGGTTTTGGATGCAGACGAATATCTGAGAAATGATGAAGTAAGTAATCCGAAAGCTCTGAGGGATTTTATAGACTTGATGTATGACCGGCAGGGTATGAGATGGCTCGGTCTGATAAAAAGAGAGGATTCGTATCCTAACGGTACGGAGATAGACAGAAGCATCACGCAGATACCCAGGATAATTCCTGCAGGGATGAGATATAAAGGAAGCATACATGAGCAGATAAGTGCCAAGGTGCTTAATAAGATGTCGCCCCTTTATGCGGAGCACGACGGGTATCTTCAGGATGGTAAAGGTCAGAGGAACCTTGAGTATCTTATCGAGGCTTTGAAGAAGGAACCAAATTATCCCTACTACAATTACCAGATGGCAATAACACTTCGTAATTTAGGAAGAGAAGAGGAAAGTCTTCCCTACTTCAGAACCTTTTTAAGGTTTTCCGGTAAAAAAGAGATACGCCAGGCGCCGTACTGGACCGACGGAATCATGAGATATCTTTATACTCTTTATGATATGGATACTGAAGAGAGCCTGGAGGAAGCCGGAGATATCATGGGAAAGGTCCAGTACGATTTCACAAGAAATCCGGATTTTTATTTCTACTCAGGTCTTTTCTATATGAAACTGGTACTTAAAAATACTGAGAAATATCAGCATTTGCTCCCATATATAGAAAAAAGCTATCTTAAGTGTTTAAGCCTTGGGGAGGTTGAGAGACCGGAAGGCGTCATAGGAACAGGTTCCTTTAAGGCGGCATATAATCTGGGAACCTGGTATGAGGTGTCCGGGCAAAGGGAAAAGGCGCTTTACTATTACAAACAGTCTGCAGAACAAGGATATAAAAAGGCAGAGGAGCGCATAAAAGTTTTGTGACAAAAAGGGGATGCTTAGATGGGTAAGATCAATGATTTTTTCGACAGGTTCAATCAAGACCATCCATTAAGTATATTTACCGGGATCCTTAATGGCAATGACAAGATTAAGGAAGAACCTGTTGAGTATCAATACAGTAATAAGCCTTTATCACTTTATAACATCTCCGGGGAGGAGATAGTGGAGCTGACTCCGGAAGCAAGAGTGAATATAAGGAAAACCGAAGGCAGTAATCAGATTATAGTGGAATCCATCAATGGTCAGGGAATGAGATCCGTCATAACAACCTGTGAAGCAGCGGATGATCCCGGTGACCTTAACGAGATCAATCAGATGCTGAAAATACTGGTCCAGAATATCTCAAGAGCCAGAAGAAACGGCGTTGAAGGTCTGACAGTTCCCATAAATGAGTATGAACTGGTGGCGTATATCCAAAACCGTCCTTCCATAGAGATAGATCTTGACCGTCTGGAGGAAGCCATAAATTATCGTCAGAGGGATGAGGTCCTGTCAGATTTCATTGGCGATCTGCACCAGAATAAAAGGGTGGATATATATACGGCATGCAATAACATCTACAATGTTGAAGCTGCAAACATACTGAAAAACGAGTATCAAAAGTATAGCAACATCAAGTTTTATGAGCTGAAGGAAAACTATAATCACATGGTTTTCTGGAATGATGAGGTTATCCTTAATAATATCAAGAGATCACCTGAGGCGGTGATCATCGGCATAGGACTTGCGGGCGAAAAGCCCATGCACGCAATTTCTGTCAGAAATGACAGGGAATCAAGTGTTATCAGGAAGGTGTCGTTTCTTACAGATCATACGATGAATGTAAGAGAGGAAATGTTAAATGCCCAGTTCATGAGGCATGCATCCGGTGTCGAGGAAGTGGCGAGAACAAGGAATATGTCTGAGGAAATAAAGAATAAGATCATCCTTGAGCTTGCTGTAGCGGAAGCCAAATACAGATATGATGATGTAAGGATACATGAATTCCTGAGATCTATTCTTAAAATCTATTATACAGAGACAAAAATGAAGCTTATAAGGGTGCCCTTCAATGACCCGAATCTCATCATGAATCTGATTCCGGAAGCTTCATCGGGACTTCTTGCGGAGATTAAGGAGGAGCAGATCATATACTACGGTTTTGATTCTGCAGCAAAGATACTGGTGGATGAATACGGATGGATAGACATGGGCTATGGAAGAGCCGGTCATGATGCCTCAAGAATAAGCATGAGGATATATGAGAAGCAGGCTTCGGAAACCACCATCAGGGCGAGGTATATCTCTGAGATGAATCAGGTTCTGGTGGCAAACGAAAACCGTTCCGCTACGGCTTCTTATAAATATGTTAAAGATGTGGTGCTTAAATACAGCGATATAGGAATGGATGCCGAAGCCCAGATCGGTCTTCTTCCGGAGATCCCGTCAATTAACGATCCGGGTTACAGGGTGTCCATAACAAACATCATAAAGGAAACATTGACAAAGGAATCACCTTTCAGATTGTTTGGAGAGGTTAGAAGGCGCGCAAAACAAAAGAAGAGTGATCCGCAACCTGAAAACAGAATATCCGAAAGTCCTATAGGTTATGAATGAATATGATTTTCACCTTGTAAGAATTATAAAAATATAAATTTTTTGAAAAAACGTTTATAATTTTGAGAAAGCGTGCGATAATAAAGGTGTAAAAAATCATAATAAAAGGCTTGGTGCTCAAGTGATTGAGTGCCGGTTTGGACAAGGATGTTCTTACACGGGCCGACAATAGGAGGAATTTATGGTTATACAGCACAATATTTCAGCAATCGATTCTTACAGAAACATGTCCAAGAACACCACAGCTCTCAATAAGAACTTAGAGAAGCTGTCATCTGGATACAAGATCAACAAGGCCGGCGACGACGCTGCAGGACTTGCTATTTCCGAGTCAATGAGAAACAAGATTAACGCTCTTGATCAGGCAGAAGCAAACGCAAACGACGCCATCGGACTTATCCAGACAGCTGAAGGAGCTCTTACAGAGACTCACGCGATGCTCGAAAGAATGACAACCCTTGCAACACAGGCTGCAAACGGAACTTATTCAACAGCAGGTGATACCGGTGTTGATAAGAGTTCAACTGCAAGAGACAACATCCAGGCTGAGATCAACGA
>Ga0256404_1001418_pt1 | contig 57988 bp, 45 predicted proteins | sample RumenRJG_01DNA_FD_185990 | JGI IMG/M metagenome (GOLD analysis project Ga0256404, IMG submission 185990) | Bovine rumen microbial communities from Lethbridge, Alberta, Canada - RJG_01 | ecosystem: Host-associated > Mammals > Digestive system > Stomach > Rumen | place: Canada: Alberta | collected... | reverse complement strand
TCGAGCAGCTGTGCCTTTTCCGTGTACTTTTCGAGCAGCACGAGTTCGTGGCCTGCTCCTTCAATCTCTTTTCTAATTCCCTCGACAGCGACGGCTGCAAAGGGTTTTTCTGTTGCTACTAAAACTTTCATATGTTAAATAACTTTTATTACATATTTTATTTTTTCTGTGATTTTTCCTCGAAATCCTTTCACCTCATAAATCTCAAATACGCCCTTTCGTTTTGGTGATAGAACATAAGTTTCTAATCCTTCATCACCACCGCATAATTCTTTTTTTTCTGGATAGAAATTCTTAAAACTACGTTCTATAGAAAACGCTTCCTTAGGATCTTCAATATAATATTGATATCCTACAGAACCATAACTCCATCCGTCAAAAGAAAGGGTCTCTCCTAAAGGAACTACGATTTTATTGACTTTTCGGTCAAAAAAATTCTTGAAAAAATCCATACCATACTAACTTAGAACTGCTTCTCAAAGTCTTGCATACACTGAACCAACGCTTCGACATCCTCGACGGTGCAAGCGTTGTAGAGCGATGCGCGGAAGCCGCCCACCGAGCGGTGACCCTTGATGCCGACCATGCCGCGCTCCTTGGCGAATGCCATGAAAGCGTCCTGCTTGTCCTCGTGGCCCGGAGCCATCACCCAGCAGTGGTTCATAATCGAACGGTCATCCTTCTCGGCCACCGTACCCACGAACATGCTGTTGCGATCGATTTCGTCGTAGAGCAGGTTCGACTTCTTCACGTTGATCTTGTTCATCTCTTCCAGACCGCCAATCGTGTCCTTGATCCACAGCAACGTCTCGTGCATCACGAAAATCGGCAGCACGGGCGGCGTGTTGAACATCGAAATGTTCTTGGCTTCCTCGGCAGCGTGTGTGCGATAATCCACCATCGTCGGCAGCGGATTCATATAGGCGCGCTCGCCAATCTGACCGAGAATGTCCTTGCGAACAATCACAAACGTCACACCTGCGGGACCCACGTTCTTCTGTGCACCGCCGTAAATCAGGCCGTACTTCGTCACATCGACCGGACGGCTCATGATGTCGGACGACATATCAGCCACGAGCATCACGTTGTTCACTTCCTCAGCCGTGAAGTCCTTGCGGATTTCCGTACCGTAGATGGTGTTGTTCGTCGTGATGTGGAAATAGTCGGCATCGGCAGGCACGGTCCAGCCTTTCGGAATGTAGTTATAGACCTTGTCTTCCGACGAAGCCACGATTTCCGTCACACCGAAGTTCTTGGCTTCCTTCGCGGCCTTCTTCGCCCAAACACCCGTCTGCAGATAGGCAGCCTTCGTCTTCATCAGGTTGGCCGGCACCATGTAGAACTGCGTGCTGGCACCACCGCCGAGGAACAGCACCTCGTAGTTGTCGGGGATGTTGAGCAGGTCGCGCCACAGTTGGCGAGTCTCGGCCATGATACGTTCCCAACCCGGTGTACGGTGCGAGATTTCCATCAGGCCGATGCCTGTGTTGTCAAAGTTACGAATTGCGTTGATGGTCGATTCAACGGCTTGTTTCGGGAGGACACAAGGTCCTGCATTGAAATTGTACATTTTCATAAAAATAAATCGATTTATAAGATTAATAATAAAAATTTAGATTGTGTTGCAAAGGTACGAATAAGTGAGCAAAATGCCAAAGAAAAACGCATTTTTCTTTTCATTTTCGAGCGAATGAACACATCAGCTGCTGCGAATCACACGGTCGATTTCGTCGAATTTATCGCCCATGTTCAGGTTGAGATAAATCGTGTAGAGCGGCAAAGCCCAACGGTTGCGCTGGTCGGGTGCCAACTGGCGGAAATGCTCCAAATAGTGACGGGCCGACTGGTATTTCTTCGTCATCTGCTGCTTTTGTTTGGCCGTCACTTTCGGGCTTTTCCCGATGTTCACCGCCTGCGAGAAATAGGCCATTCCGAGGTTGTACCACGCATCGGCTAGGGTGCTGTCGGCGGCAATCAGAAGTCCACATTCGTGAATCACGGTGTCGTATTGCCGCTGGTTGAGCAGCGCCGTCGTACGCACGAGGCGGAAGGCGGTGTTGGTCGTGTCGGCGGCGATGGCGAAATTGGCGGTTTTCAGCACTTCGTCCCAGTCGGCGTGTGCCGTGTGATACTCGACCAATCGCGGAAAGAAATAGGAAAACAGCGGATATTTTTCAAAGCCCTCGTTGAGTGTCGCGATGTATTTTGCCGTGTCGTTTTGGAGTTTGTAGGTGTCTGCGAGATATTGCAGTGTCATCGGATAGTGGGCCGTGTCTTTCAGTGCCAAATCGGTGTGGCGGAGCGTGGCCTCGGGCTGTTGCATCTTATAGCCGCAATAGGTTGCCCAATACGATGCTTCGGGCATTCGCTCATCGGTCTGGCGGTAGTCGTACGACTCGAAAAGCGGCTGTCGGGCGCAGTCGATGTAACAATCGAAAAATCCGTATGCCTCGGCAAATTTCTGCTTTCCGATGAAATAAACACCGCCGTTGAAGAGGTTGGCGCGGTATTTGTCGAGAAATTCGCTGTGTTTTTTGCGGTATTGCGCCTTGATTTCCCCCTGTGGATTGGGTGTAGCATCGATGGAATCGAAGGTCTCCAAAATGGTGAACATCCGTTTCGTAAGGTTGAAGAAGGCGGCCGTGTCGTATTTTTGCTTCAGATAGAGCTTCATGTTTCCTTGTTCGTATTGCTTTCTGACGGCATCGAACATCATCAGCCAAAGCCGCTCGTTTCGACGGTTGGCAGAGTCGGCGAGGTGCTTCTGCATCAGTTGTTCGGCCTTGTCAAGGTTGTTGCCAGCCTTCAAATAAGTTTTCGCCTGTGCGATGTCTTTTTTCAAGGTCGAATGTTTCTTTTGAGCCGTTGCCGGGGTCAAAAGGACGAGTGAAAACAATAATAAAACGAAAAATCTGCTCATATCCTTCAAATAATTTTCACGATGATTAGATTAAAGTTTTAAATAAAAATCGGTAGGGACGGAAATTTCTCCGCCCCTACACGATTGTTAAGTTGATTTTATTTCAACATTTCTTCCAACTCCTTCGTGCGCGGATCGTTGGCACTGTAGTTGATGTAGTAGCACTGGTAGAGCGGGTAAGCCCAGTTGGCCTTCTGACGGTCGGGGTCAATCGACTTGGCCTTCTCGAGATAGACCATCGACTCCTTGTAGAGAGCCTTCTGTGCAGGGATGTCGCCCTCGATTTCAGCTGCGCGGTTGTTCATGCAGAAGCCGAGATAGGTGAGCACGATGGCGTTCGTGTCGTCGATGTCGATAGCTTTCTTGAACGACTCGATGGCGGCAGTGTAGTTCTGCTCGTTCATCTCGGTCTGTCCCTTCAGAGCCCAAGCCGTGTAGTTATTGGGGTTGCGGGCGATTTTGTCGTTGATGAGTTCTATCACTTCGCTCTTCTTGTTCATGCTCGAATAGAGGTTGCAGAGTGTTCCGAAAGCGGCTTCGTTGTCGGGGTTCTCAGCATAGAAAGCCTTGAGTTCGTCGATGAATTTCAGGCTGTCGGCCTGCGTCTTCAGGTTCGACTGGCTGATGGCGAACTTCTGAGCCTGTGCCTCCTTGGCCTGCTCGGGGTCTTTCATCGCCATGTCGAGATACTTCAGAGCGCGGTCGGTCTGCTTGGCTTGATTGGCATAGAGACCCGTGAAATAGGCCACTTGACCGAAGAAACCAGCCTCGTTCGACTTGTCGATGCTGCTGAGGAACTCGCTGTCCTCGGTGTCGAGGAAAGCACCCCAATACTTCAGCACACCCTCTTCATTGCCGAGTTGTGCCTCGCGCTGACCAGCATTCACGAGCTGGATGCGGGCATTGGCGACACGCGGAAGGTTGCCCTCGCGGAACTTGGGCTTCACCTTGCCCTTGGCGTCGGGCATGTAGTCGTACTTGTCACACTCGATGGCGTTCATCAGCGCGTTGTAGGCGGCTTCATAGTAGCCCACGGTGTCGTAAGGCGTCACTTCGTTGGTCTTACCCGTCTGCACGAGTGCGACGTTGGCAATTTCAACGGCTGCTTCCTTGTCGAACTTCTCCATGGCGAGCTGCACGAGATGGTTGTAGGCTTTCGCGCGCTCGGCATCGCTGGCGAGTTGGCTGACCGACGACTGCAGCATGGCTGCTGCCTCGGCGTAGTTTTTCGATTTCAGGATGCTCTTCAGAGCGTCGCTGTCGGCTGCAAATGCGGTCGATGTGGCAAACATCATCAGAGCCGCAAACATGATTTTTTTCATAAGATTCATTTCTAATTAAAAGGTTTATACTGTTGTTTCTTCTCTCGATTCGATGGCATTACCGCCGATTTCGTCCTGCGGAACCGTCGTTTCTGCATCATTTGACGTAGCGTCGCCCGATTCGTTTAGTCGGCTGTATAATTCTGCGCTCATCACCTTGCAAACGCTGGCGATGGTGTCGTTCTTCTTTTCGAGGTTGATGAGGCGGACGCCTTGCGTAGCGCGACCCATCACACGACAGCCTGCAACGGCCAAACGAAGCGCAATACCGCTCTTGTTGATAATCATCAAGTCGTTGTCGTCGGTGACGTTCTTGATGGCTACCAGACGACCCGTCTTGTCGGTGATGTTCAGCGTCTTCACGCCCTTGCCACCGCGATTCGTCTTGCGATAGTCCTCGACCTGCGAGCGCTTGCCGTAGCCGTGTTCGCTGACGACCATAGCCGTCTCGTTCTCGGCGTCGTTCACGACAATCATACCCACAACGGCATCGTCGCCCTCGTCGAGTCGCATTCCGCGCACACCCGTCGCCACACGACCCATCGTGCGCACGGCACTTTCGTGGAATCGCACGGCACGACCGTTGCGGTTGGCGATAATCAGTTCGTTCTTGCCGTTCGTCAGGCGCACATCCACCACTTCGTCGCCTTCGACGATGTTGATGGCGTTCACACCGTTGGTTCTCGGACGCGAATAGGCCTCAAGCAGTGTCTTTTTCACCGTTCCGTTCTTCGTGCAGAATACGACGTAGTGCGAATTGATGAACTCCTCGTCTTCGAGTCCACGACCGCGCAAGCGCAGGATGTTGTTCACCGAATCGTCGGGCTCGATGTTGAGCATATTCTGGATGGCGCGACCCTTCGCGGTGCGGTCGCCTTCGGGAATTTCGTAGCACTTCAGCCAGTAGCAACGACCTTTCTTCGTGAAGAAGAGCAGCGTCTGGTGCATCGTGGCGGGATAGATGTATTCCGTGAAGTCCTTGTCGCGGCTCGTGGCACCCTTCGACCCTACTCCACCACGCGACTGCTCGCGGAAATCGGCCAGCGGCGTGCGCTTGATGTATCCGAGGTGGCTCATCGTGATGACCACAGGGTCGTTCGGATAGAAGTCCTCGGCGTTGAATTCGTGCTCGTCGGGGATGATTTCCGTGCGACGCTCGTCGCCGTATTTCTCCTTCACCTCGTTCAGTTCCTGCTTCATCACTTCCTTGCAACGCTCGGGGTTGTCGAGAATTTCCTGCAAATCCTTGATGAGTTGCATCAGTTCGTCGTATTCTTGGTGAAGTTGATCGACACGCAGACCTGTGAGTTGTGCCAGACGCATATCGACGATGGCTTTCGACTGCAATTCGTCGAGGTCGAAACGCTTTTCGAGGTTGCGCTGGGCGTCGGTCGGGGTCTTGCTATTTCTAATAATGTGAACCACCTCGTCGATGTTGTTCACAGCAATGATCAAACCTTCGAGGATGTGGGCACGTTCCTGTGCTTTTTTCAAATCGAACTTCGTGCGTCGAATCGTCACGTCGTGGCGATGCTCAACGAAATATTTCACACACTCCTTCAACGAAAGCAGACGCGGACGACCTTTTACCAATGCGATGTTATTCACTGAGAATGAACTCTGTAGAGCCGTCATCTTAAAGAGTTTGTTCAAGATGACATTCGCGTTGGCGTCACGCTTCACATCGACCACGATGCGCATTCCCTGACGACCCGATTCGTCGTTGGCATTGGAAATTCCTTCAATTTTTCCTTCCTTCACCAAGTCGGCGATATACTCAATCAATTGGGCCTTGTTCACGCCGTAGGGAATCTCCGTGATGACGATTTTGTCGTGCGAGTCGTCGCTCTCAATTTCGGCCTTCGCCCGCATGATGATGCGACCGCGACCTGTCTCGTAAGCGCCTTTCACACCCTGAAGACCGTAGATGTAGGCTCCCGTGGGGAAGTCGGGCGCAGGAATATACTGCATCAGTCCGTCGGTGTCGATGTCGGGGTTGTCGATGTAGGCACAGCAACCGTCGATAACCTCGCCCAGATTGTGCGTCGGCATATTCGTCGCCATACCCACCGCAATACCGTTACCGCCGTTCACCAGCAAGTTCGGCACCTTCGTCGGCATCACGCTCGGCTCCGTCAGCGAGTCGTCGAAGTTGTTCACCATGTCCACCGTGTCCTTCTCCAAGTCGTCCATAATGTGCTCACCCATCTTCGAGAGGCGGCACTCCGTGTAACGCATCGCCGCCGCTGAGTCGCCATCGACCGAGCCGAAGTTGCCCTGTCCATCGACCAGCGTGTAGCGCATATTCCAGTCCTGCGCCATACGAACCAGTGCGCCATAGACGCTGCTGTCGCCGTGCGGATGGTACTTACCCAGCACCTCACCCACCACGCGGGCGCACTTCTTGTAAGGTTTGTCACTCGTGTTTCCAATGCCCGCCATACCGTAGAGAATACGGCGATGCACAGGCTTGAAGCCGTCGCGCACGTCAGGCAGCGCACGGGCCACAATCACCGACATCGAATAGTCGATGTACGAGGATTTCATTTCCTCCTCGATGTTGATTTTGATAATTCTGTCGTTGTCAACGGTTTGCATACCGTCAAAATTTTGATTTTCGTCCATTATTATAATTGTTAATTTTTAGTTGTTCATGATGATGAAAAATCGCCCAGAATGCCCTTTATTTTCGTTCTAAGCCATTTTCTCCATTTTTTTAGCGCACAAAATTACAAAAAAAATCCCATTCCCGAAAACTTTTAAACGCAAAAAAACGCTTTTTTACGCTTATTTCAGATTTCCTATCCAATAAGTTGAATTTTCACGATGATTTTGGCGAAATCCTTTCCTCCGCAGCCAAGTCGAAATCGTCGTTCTCCAATGTCGGATAAGATTTGTGAGTCGAGTGGTCTTGCAGATAAATCCTGTTCAGCGTGAACGCCAACGAGTCGAGCGTCTGTTCGCGCCGACGTGGTGTCAGTTCGCACTCCCAAACGATGATGCAGTGCCATCCCATCCGCGCCAGTTGCTGCTGCGTCAGTAGGTCGCGCTCCTGATTCCGACGGATTTTCGCCACCCAAAACGCCCGATTCGTCTTCGGTATCTTGCAACAAACACTATCCACTATTCGTTTATCACTATTCACTTGTGGCAACGCCACACCGTGTCCGTGCCAAAAACACCCGTTCACGAAAATGCACGTCCTGTATTTCCGCAACACCAAGTCAGGATGCCCCGGCAGCCGTTTGTGGTTCAGTCGATAGCGGAATCCCCTACTCCACAGCCCTCGCCGCACAATCCACTCCGGCTTCGTGCCCTTCGACCGAATCGCCGCCATCGTCGCGTGGCGTTGTTCCGTAGAGAGTTTATCCATTGGCTATTTTATTTCTTGAATATATTTATCGAAGTCCGATAAAAACGTTCTATCTTGCATTTTACGAAATTTCTCATATTCTGTTAAAGCCTTATTCTCAGCTTCTTCGCGTGAAATGCTTCCTGCATCTTTGAGCACTTCGCGATTGGTCAAATTCAAATATTGCTCTAATATGGTTTTCCATTCCTCCATCTTTGTCATCAGACGCCTCTTAGCACGATCTTCTGCCATGTCGAGAAATGCTGTCGATAGCAGATTCAACGATGTAACTTCCTGTTCTGACAAATAATTCTTTGCAATGGTCACATCACTTTTAACAACCCTGCCGCCTGGCGCATTCTTCCAAGTCATCAAACCCATATATGGCAGTTCAGCATTCGCACGATTATAGACGATTTCTGCTGCAGTCTGATGGGTGACGGCATAATGCATCATATTTTGTACCGTCTTATAAAACTGCTTTGTGATTTCCGCCTGTGGGTTGTAGTCAATGCTACATTCGGCATAAATGTCGGTAATCTTCTGATAGTAGCGACGCTCCGATGTTCGAATTTCCCTGATTCGCTCTAACATCTCCTCGAAATAGTCTTCGCCGAAAACACTCTTTCCCTTCAAACGCTCATCGTCCATCACAAACCCCTTGACGATATACTCTTTTAGCACCTCTGTTGCCCAACGGCGAAATTGAGTAGCTTCATAACTATTCACACGATAACCGACGGCTATCACAGCATCCAAATTATACATCAAAACAGCTCCTTCCGTCCATTTTTCCGATGGAATTTGAATTTTTCTAATTGCCTCGGACAAATGGACTTCTCCACTTTCGTCGATCTGCTGCAAATGATAATTGATTGTTGGAACGCTCACGTCAAACAACTCTGCTATTCGTTTTTGGGAAAGCCAAAAAGTATCATTGTTATAAATTACTATAACGTTGACTTTACCCGTCGTGGAACGGTATATCAAAACATTACCTTCCACACTCGTGGCAAGATCCGTAGAATTCATGTTATCTATAAAATACGACTTGGCCGCTTTCACCAATGGCTTTCTGTAGTCGGCATTCGACACGATGGCAAGACATGCTGTACGAGAAAGCATGAACGACTTTACCATCCGAGCAGTCCCCAATCCAAGTTGGGTCATCTCCTCAATTTCTACGACATGTTTCTTAAGTTCAACTCCTTTTTCCTTTTGCAGAAAGGGTGTAACCTTGTCCAAAAGCCGCTCGAAATTCCAGTATTTTTGGTAACCGAGCAACTTGGCCAACTTTCGTGAGTTCCACCATTCTCGACCTTCACTATCAGTTTCTTTAATAGAATCGAATGGCGACAGCATCTCTTTTGGTGAGAACAATTCTCTATCTTTTTGCATACATCTTCAACTTATTATGATGTTGCAAAGTTAATCATTTTTCTTCAAATATCAAAAGAAATCAGTGACTTTGTCAGCAGAACAATGTTTGCAAAATACATCAAACATTTATTTTTTATATTTCATCAATTCTTCGCCTGTCAGAAAAATCGGCATTCCCATGGGTTTGGATTTTCTGTGAAGATAAGAACTTACTGATTTTCAGGTAATTATGTGGCTTTGTGATTTTCTGTGAAGATAAAATTACGCATAAAATGGTACATAAGAGACGAACTTCCTCGAATCGGAATCTGGGTTCGACGTTTTAATCAATCCTTTAGCAATTGTATCTGCTATGATATGTGAAACTATGTACCCTGCTTCTAATTTAATTCGAATCGCCGCCATCGTTGCGTGTCTTTGTTGCCGTGAGAGTTTATCCATTGGCTATTCTATTGGCTTTCTATTTGCAAAGTTAATCATTTTCCTTCAATTATCAAAAGAAATCGACGACTTTATCGACGATTTCTTGATATATTCAGCCTTTAAATACGGTGTTTCTATGATATTCCAAATAACCTGCCCTGAAAGTATTTATTGGAAGAAACTGGAATAACTGATTTTCTTTTATGCCAATACGTTCTTTAACTTGACGTGATAGCCAATTTGATATACTGACACGTTTATCATCACTGAAAGTTATATATCCTCTATCAAATAGTTTGTCAAATAGAGGGGAAAGGATAAAGCCATTGTTCGGGTCGATGCGCTCCTTTGAGTCTGACACCGCCCAAGGTTTAATATGACTGGCGATTAGAAGTGATTCTTCGTTAATCATTGTTATGGGACAGAAAGGACATTCTTCTAATAGTTTACGGCGGTATTCATCTTGTCCTTCACGACCATATTTGACTGCGGTTTTTGTTACAACGGGTTCTTCGCTAACACAATTTTCTGGCTTTTCATCCGCTTGTTTAATTGCTGCACCGTAATTCTCGATGTATGCTTTCCGCTTTTCTATCTCTTCAAAATCTGCAAATAATTTCAGGTAGAACATAGGATGCCCATTATAATCAAGGCGCATAGCAGAAATATAGGAAACAAGTGGCAAAGAAATTTCCCTTATTAACCTATAAACTTTGTCTGATGAATTTACATAACCTCGTGGACCTGCAATTTGCGATTGCTCCCTAATGGTGAAATCAACGATACCTGACGGTAACGCATTGATTTTTTCCATTCGCTCTGACCACAACGAGCGCATTTCATCCTTTCCTCTATAATCTTGCGACGGAGTGAAATATTCGGACTTGATAGCGTTCATATAGGCTTGCAAGTCCTGACGCAAAACAAAACAGGTTGCAGTAAAGCCTATCTCACCGAAAAAACTCTCCATCTTGTCACGCGAACCTACATATAATTTTGCTTCACCATTGCCACCGCCTAATTTATTTTTAGGCATAACCCAACTGTCTGCAACGGTGATGGGCGTTTCAAACGTATTGACAAACGTAAATTTCTCTCCTTCGATATTCATAATATAACACCGTATTTTGTTATATCCATTTGTTTTAATATTGCAATCAACACATCAACAACAATGCTATTACCTGCTTGCTGATACATAGAAGTATCTGACACCACGATTTTAAAAGAATCTTTGAAGCCCATTAAACGAAGGCATTCTCTCGGTGTCAGTTTTCGGATGCGTCCTTTGTGAGTTACATAATTGTCCACTCCTGCACGATGCATTTTGTGCATAGATTGTAAAAGCGGACGTGCCACATCGAGGTCGGTTTTTGTTGAAGTTTTAAAATTTTTAGTGCCACCTGCCAATACATAGCGAGCAACTTTATCAGAAAGATAATATTTTTCCTCAACATCTCTCACATCGAATATAAACTCATCGAAATTTTCGTTCGTTGGCGTTAGTTCTGAATCAGGATGATAGACGAAATCGCCGTGCCAATTAAACTGCTGGTTGCGTTTTTGACACAATTGTATATCTCCATTTATTTGCGTATAACTTTTGTTCCTATTTTTATGGCTGGTAACAAATTTCACGCCCTTTTCTTTCAGAAAATATTTACTATCAATATAATCCTCCAAAAAATCATACATTTTATACTCCAATTCAATCGGCGCAGGATATAAAAATTTTGTTTTTCGTCTAAACCCCAAGCAATAAACACGTTCACGATGTTGAGGAATACCATAGTCACAACTATTAAGTACACGAAACTTTACATCATAGCCCAATTCCTCAAAAATATCGTGCATCACGTGCCAAGTGCGCCCTTTGTCATGGTTTAACAATCCACGAACATTCTCAAACAGGAAAACTTTTGGTCGTGTTTCTTTGACAACTCTTGCAAATTCATAGAATAGCGTTCCACGCGCATCTTCAAAACCCAATCGGTGTCCAACCATCGAAAAGGCTTGACAGGGGGCACCGCCGATGACAAAATCAACTTGCCCACGATATTTACGAGCATCAAAATCCCTAATGTCTGAGAACCAATCTTTTTCGCTTATTTCATAATTTGCAAAATAACTTTTTTTACAATTGGCATCAATATCGCCCGCAAACATTATTTTATGTTTGAGCCCTAATCTTTGAAAAGCATGTTCAATGGCTCCGATTCCACTAAAAACTGTGCCAATTCTCACAGTTCTATCTGCGTGAGCAAATTGTAAGTTTTTCCACGAAACATCATTCCCAAGCGGAGTTTGGGGAATATCTTTATATTCAAGATTCTCGGCTCGTTTCTTAACAAGACTTTTCACCTCTATAATCTTGTCGGAAACCTCATTTATATCTTTCTTTACCGTTGCCATTTCGTTTCATGGAATAACAAAAGCCCCTGCAACAAAAACGCAGGGGCTGTCATGCTTGCGACATAAGCGACTGGAAACGCTACAGAAATAGCATAACAAGTCCCCACGCATTTTTCGTGCGACATCATCATGCTTTCTGCTTCTGTGTTATTTGATTTCCAGTTCTATGTCGCCAGAAGCGAAATGAATTTTATTTATTAGTTCTTTTTACTGCTTTGTTAATTCTTATATTATTCCGTTAAGCACCTAAAACGGAAAGTTTATACTACGTTTACCACATATAAAAGCGCAGGTGCCCACATCTGCTTGTTCGCTATCTGAGGCCAACCACAGCCTATCGCAGTAACAAGACAGAGGAACACCCACTTTGGAGAGTATATTATACCCGTAAGTGTGCATGAGGGAATTCACCCTCGCTGCACACTACGGACGTGTATATACCACACCTCCGTGGCAATTACCCTGCATTGTTCTCGACTGCGATTCGGAAAGTGGTTGTTTCAGAATAGCCAAAAACAAAGCGTTAGTAACGCCTTTTTATTATGTAGTGCCTCGCCCTGTTACTCCGCGTATCACGATGATTTTCGCGAACATTTAGGGCAAATGGCGACTGCAAAGTTACAAATATTTTTCGTAAAACGATTGTTTTATATCAATTTTTTGTTTTTCTTCTCATTTAATAGACATTTAAACGAAAAATATTACAGAAAAAGGCAATTATAATTACCTTTTATTATACAAACACGAAAGCCATCAATGACTGCAAATAGGTCTATGAATGTATATTTGGGGAGTATTTTTATCTTTTTAAGAGTTACTTATTAGCTACCTCATTTTCTTTAACTACTTGGTCATTATCATCCATTTTGTTAGTTTCAACAGATTTTTCAGGAGCCTCAACGCCAAATAATCCTAAATATACCTCGTCAGTAGTACATTTGTCTATTGCCTCTACTAATAAATCTTTGTTGATTTTTTCTTGGAAGATATTCTTCAATTCTATCAAATTAGAATACTCGGATTGATTTAGCGCTTTTAAATAGTTTACTAACAATGAAACCTTTTCAAATGAGGTGTCATTTACAGACAGTGCTTCACACAAATCCTCTGTAGATTTTATAATATCACTTTTATAAGCACAAGTCATTCCAATATTAAAGTCTTTGATAATTTCTGGCCTTAAATCATCGTCCATAATTGATTGTCGCAAATAATGTTGGAAGAATAGAACAGTATATTGTTCCCGATAACTAAGGTGTACAAGACTTCTTTTATCCATTATTGGTCCCATAGTCAATAGTTTCATAAACGCTCGCTTCATAATGGGAAATCCTTTATTTTCTAAAGGACGAGCAAGAAGCAATTCTCCCAAGTTTGCAATATCCTTAGGTTCTTCTTCTAAACGACGTAATAATGTCATTGTCTCTTCTTTACGCAATTGTGCATATAAGCTACTTATATCGCTCTGAATCTTTTTATCTGTATCTGCTACTGTCTCAGCCAATGAAATAATTTTTTTCTCCTTTTCTTCTATGTTCTTACTCATCTTTGACACTTTTCTCTGCAACCATGATATATATAAACCAAGTAATACTCCGACAACTCCAAATACTATTGTGAATGCAACAAGCATTGTATTAACAGCACTTATTTCATTGGCTATTGTTGAATTTGAAAGATCGACAATATATTTAACAGCTTCAATATGTTCATTGATACTTTGAAGATATTGTAAGGTGTCACCCGGTATAGTTGTGCTCAAAAAAATATTCGTCATACACTATCTAATATTTCTATCCAAAAACTCCTTTAGCGGTTTCAAATACTCCGCATCCAGATTCCAGTGCATCGTATTGTCGTATTTTCTGTTTCGCTCCTTAATCAACTCTTTTTCATCTTTTGTCGAGCCTAATAGTGCTTCGAGATAACCATAAATCTTGGTTTTCTTGGCTGGTGTGGTTAAAGGCGGCGGCGTTCTGTCGGGAATATCCAGTTCTACAAGTGCTTTTTCGTAATCTTCCCAGCAATCAAAGATAGGCTGGTTGTTCGGATTGATGATGTTCTCCAACAGGTCTTCCAAAGCGCCTGCGTCCTTGTTGTTGGGCAGCAAAAACAGTTCAAACTCCAAACCATTTTGTTGCTTCCAATTGAGTATATCTGCACGACGAGCAACAATATCTTTGTCGGCATCAATGATTACTATATTAATTACATTGTTGGCGGTATTGGTTCTCATCCTTTGCTGCCATGTTTTTCCTTTCAAGTTAGTCCAGCCATCCAAACTCATAATGCTGTTCTCACCAACCACAACATTCCAAAGATGATGAATGTATTGCTTAATAAACGCAACATCAGCAATGCCTTCTACATATATTGTGAATAAGTTCTTCATAACACTATACTCCTAAGTTCCACATTGTTCTGACAAGCTTCAGCCAGACCTTCGTATGTGTATTCATACGCCTGATGTCCTTTCAGTTTAGTTTTCTCTATCGTATAGAGCCGAAGCGCATCCTGATACTCTGAATTTTCTTCAAGCATCTCGTTCAATCGATACAACGTTTCCTTACTATGGGTGGTCACAAACACCTGTTTGTTAGTTGTTGTCGCCAATGCAAAGATGGCTTCCCACAGTTTTTTATAGGCCGAGTAATGCAGGCCGTTGTCTATTTCGTCAATCAAAATGATATTGTTCATCGGGTTGGCTGATGCCGCCACAATATTCAGATAGCGACGCATACCATCACCTGTCATCCGAAGAGGCAATTTCTCCTGCATATTCTCAAAATCGACATAAATATCATCTTGAAGAATATCAATGTCTTTAATTTGATGGTCAAAATGGGCCAGACGCTCCAGTATGACATCTTTCTTTTTGCGCTTGAACAACTCTGAAAGTGCTGTTGCGAGATTGATACCCCACAAGTCGGCTGTCAAAAAGGCTGTTTCGTATTTCTCCAGATAGCCTTCTGCAGTTTTCTTGCTCGACAACACGCCATCCGGCTTGACGGTCATAGAACTCTGATAATTGCTAGTGATGCCTTTCACGCGGGTTTCAAAGTTCATTTCCAGCGTATTGAAAAAAGTTTTTGTTTCCGAGACAGGTTGCATCCCGTTCATTCCGTTTGTTTGGGACAACTGATTTTGCTCATCAAACACATAGGTCATATTGAGTCGAAGCATACGTTCATCTCCATTCTGCTGTTCTGCAAAAATTTCTGGAGATATTTTTGCATCCATTTTATGGAATAAATAAAAACTATCCTTGAAATTGGTATAGTAATTCCTTGTTCTGATTCGATTCAGGTTTTGCGGCATATCAGGATTCGCCATACCAGTTAGCAGAAATATGGCTTCCAAAACCGTACTCTTGCCCGAATTGTTCTGGCCGAGAAAAACATTAACCCGGCCTAAATCTTTGATTTCAAGGCTCTCTATTCCCCTGAAATTCTTGATTTCTATGTTCTTGAAACCATCCATAATCGTTCAAATATATCTACTTCACCCTGCAAAGTTACAAAATATTTCGGAAAACGACGATTTATGATCATTTTTTTATCGGGGAAAAATAAAAATTGTGTTAATTCTTTGGCGATGCGGAGAGTTTTAATTATCTTTGCGTCCGATTTTATTAACGTAATACATTAACAAAAAAATTGAAAAAATTATGGCAAAAAAATTTCTTTGTGCCGTTTGCGGCTACATCCACGAGGGCAACGAACCGCCCGAACAGTGCCCCATTTGCAAGGCTCCGGCCAGCAAGTTTTCTGAACTGAAAGAAGAGGCTGAATACGCCACCGTCCACAAGATTGGCGACGGCAAGCCCGAGGGCGTAAGCGAGGAAATGATTGAAGACCTGCGCTGCCATTTCAACGGCGAGTGCAGCGAGGTGGGAATGTATCTCGCTATGAGCCGTCAGGCCGACCGCGAGGGCTATCCCGAAATCGCAGAGGCTTTCAAGCGTTATGCCATCGAAGAGGCTGAGCACGCATCGAAGTTTGCTGAGTTGCTCGGCGAGTGTGTCTGGGACACGAAGACGAACCTTGAAAAGCGTGCTGCTGCCGAGGCTGGTGCTTGCGAGGACAAGTTCCGCATCGCGAAAAACGCGAAGGCTGCCGGCTTCGACGCCATCCACGACACTGTTCACGAAATGGCTAAGGACGAGGCTCGCCACGGTGCTGGCTTCGCTGGACTGCTGAAGCGTTATTTCGGCAAGTAATTCCATCTATCGAAAAAGATGCTCTCAACCCGTTTTGAATGTGGACGAGAGCATTTTTTTCTTCATCAGAAATTTCATTTTTATGACTAACAAACCTTTTAATCGACTCTAACCCTCAACCATTATGAAAATGCTTAAATCATGGACTTTGGCCGTGCTGCTGGCGATGCCTGTGGCGGGATGGTCGAATATCGACGAAACCACGCGCGAAGGAATGGCACGGATGTCGTGCACCAGTATTATGGTCGGCAAAAACGCCTCTACCGACGGCTCCGTCATCACGTCGCACACCTGCGACTCATGGTATCGCACATGGATGCAAATCGTTCCGGCAAAAGACCACAAATCTGATGCGAAAAACACTATTTTCAATGGCAGAATGCACACGCAATCGCCGTTGGACAGCACCAAAATGTATAAAAAAGGAGAGATTCCGCAGGTGGCACACACCTATCGCTACCTCGACACCGCCTATCCGTGCCTGAACGAGAAGCAGTTGGGCATCGGCGAAACGACGATTTCGGGTCGCGACACGCTGCGAAACAAAAAGGGAATGTTCATGATCGAGGAACTGCAACGCATCGCACTGGAACGCTGTTCGACGGCTCGCGAGGCCATCCGACTGATGGGCGAACTCGTGAAGTTATACGGCTATGGCGACAGCGGCGAATGTCTGACGATTGCCGACAAAAACGAGGTGTGGATTTTCGAGATTTATGGCGAAGGACCCCAGAAAATCGGTGGTGTATGGGCTGCCGTGCGCATTCCCGACGACCACATCGCCGTGTCGGCCAACATTTCGCGCATCCACACAATCGACACCAACGACAAGGCGAACTATATGTACTCCGACAATATGTTCGATGTGGCCAAAAAACTGAAACTTTGGGATGGAAAAGAGGAATTTTCGTTCTGGAAAGTGTTTAGCGGTGGCAATTATTTCAAGCAAAAGAAGAATTACAGCGTGCGCGAGCATTTCATCATGAATGCGCTGGCGCCGTCGAAGCATTTTTCTGACACCATCGAATGTCTTCCGTTGAGTGTGAAACCCGACGAAAAAGTCAGCGTGGAGCGCGTGATGCAGTTGCTCGGATCGTATTACGAAGGCACGGAGAAAAACCTGAGCGGACGACACAAAATTCCGAATCCGAAACGCAGGGGAAAAGACGGAAAACTGGTTGAAAATGAGCCTGATAGCATTGTTTCACCCTTCTCGAATCCGTGGATGCGCCCCGACGAAATCAATATGTATTACGCGATGGGCGACTCGGTGATGAAAAACATCCGAACTGTCAGTGTGCCGTGGTGCTCTTACAGCACGGTGATTCAACTGCGCTCGTGGCTGCCCGATGAAATCGGCGGCGTGGCGTGGGTGGCTCTCGACAATCCGGGCCAAAGTCCGCGATTCCCCATCTTCAGCGGTACGACCGAACTCCCGAAAATGCTGCAAATCTGCGGACAGCACACCGACCGCGACGACGCTGCCCTGTGGCACTATCGCAAGGCCAACCGACTCGCCACCGTTCGCTGGGGAACGTATCGCAAAATGATGGAGCCCATGCGCGATTATTTCATTGAAAAAGGTCTTCGCGAACTGCCTTACATCGAGAAAACTTGGCAGGAAATGCACCAAAACGACCCGAAAAAGGCCCAGAAAATGCTAAATGGCTACACCGCCGATTTCTTCGGTGCAACCATTCAGCGTTGGGATGAGATGGCACGCCATTTCTGGCGGCAAACTTGGGGCGGATTCTAATCCGAAAGGCGAACTAATTGTTCACGCTGCCGCCGACAATGTCGAGCAGTTCGCTCGTGATGGCTTGCTGACGGCTCTTGTTGTACTGCAAACGAAGTTGTCGCAGCAATTCGTCGGCATTGTCGGTGGCGGTCTGCATCGCCACCATTCGAGCAGCGTGTTCCGACGCATTCGAGTCGAGCAAGGCCGTGAAGAGCATCAGGTGGAGCAGTTTCGGAATGAGCTTCGACAGGACGGTGTCCATGTCGGGCTCAACGAGGAAATTGTCGTTGAGCGGTTTCGTCTCTTCCTTCTTTTCTCGCCCCTCGTTTCTCGCTCCACGTTTCTTCAGATACTCCTGACTTTCCTTCGTGGCGATGATCGTCGTGAGGTCGCGCTCGCGGTCGCGCTGCAATTCTTCCTCGACGTCGATAGGCAGGAATACTTTTCGCGTGAGAATCTGCGAGCCAGCCGACTTGAAATGGTGATAGACGAGTTCGACCTTGTCGATTTCGCCTTCGCGGAATTTCCGTCCGAGTTCCCTCGCGAGGTCGATGCAGTCGTGTACGTTGGGTTTGTCGGCCAATTCGTTGAAGTCGCCCATCGTTTTCACTCCGAGTTTCGCGGCTTTCTCGGCCACTTTCCGCCCAATGGGATAGATTTCGATGTTGTCGAGACCCACCTCAGCCGTGTATTCATCAACGATTTTCTGCATCATTTTGATGACATTGGCGTTGAAACCGCCGCAGAGCGACGAGTTCGACGAATAGACGACCAGCGCCACTCGCTTCACGGGACGATCTTGGTCGTAAATCGACTGCGCCTCGGCCTCGGCGGCGAGAAACGACTTCAGAATGTGCTCCAACATCGTTTCGTAGGGCAGCATATTCTGAATCGCCACCTGCGCGTGGTGCAACTTCGACGAAGCCACCATTTTCATCGCTGAGGTGATTTTCCGCGTGCTCTGAACACTGGCGATTCGGCCTTTGATTTCTTTTAATGAAGCCATCTTTGGAATTTACAATTTAACAATTTACAATCTACTATTTATTTTTCCATTTAGCAATTTGACGATTTTCCCTTGACGAGAAACAATCATAAATATTGTACAATTCACAAAATTGATCAATCAATTGTAAATCGTGAAATCGTCAAATTGTAAATTATTACTTGTACGTTCCTGCAATATCAGCCATCACAGCCTCGATTTTCGCCGTCGTTTCGTCGTCGATTTTTCCACTGGCAAGCGTCTCGATGACTTCGGGATTCGCACTGCGGAGTTTGTCGAGGAACTGCGTCTGACACTCGCGAACCTTCGCAATGGGCACGTCGCGCATCAGGCCGTGGACACCGCAATAGAGAATCGCCACCTGCTCGCCGACGGGCATCGGGCTGTACTGCGGCTGAATCAGCAACTGGTTGTTCTTACGACCGCGGTCGAGCGTCATCGCCGTCACTGCGTCCATATCGCTTGAGAATTTCGAGAATGCCTCGAGTTCGCGATACTGCGCTTGGTCGATTTTCAACGTACCAGCTACCTTCTTCATCGACTTGATTTGCGCCGAACCACCCACACGGCTCACCGAAATACCGACGTTGATGGCCGGACGGAAGCCTTGGTTGAAGAGGTCGGACTCAAGGAAAATCTGACCGTCGGTGATGGAAATCACGTTCGTGGGAATGTAGGCCGACACGTCGCCTGCCTGCGTCTCAATGATCGGCAGTGCGGTGAGCGAGCCGCCACCCTTCACGTGACCTTTCATACACTCGGGCAGGTCGTTCATCTGCTCGGCTACTTCCTGCTGCTCGTTCATCTTCGCGGCACGCTCCAACAGGCGGCTGTGCAGGTAGAACACATCGCCCGGATAGGCCTCGCGACCCGACGGACGGCGCAGAATCAGCGATACCTCGCGATAGGCCACAGCCTGCTTCGACAGGTCGTCATAGACGACGAGCGCGGGCAGACCACGGTCGCGGAAATATTCGCCGATGGCAGCACCAGCAAACGGTGCGTAATACTGCATTGCGGCAGGGTCGGCAGCCGTCGCCGCCACGATGATCGTGTAAGGCATAGCACCGTGTTCCTGCAACGTCGAGACGAGGGCCGCCACAGTCGAAGCCTTCTGTCCGATGGCCACGTAGATGCAATAGACGGGCTTTCCTGCCTCGTAGAAACTCTTTTGGTTGATGATGGTATCGACGGCGATGGCGGTTTTACCCGTCTGGCGGTCGCCGATGATGAGTTCGCGCTGTCCGCGTCCGATGGGAATCATCGAGTCGATGGCCTTCAGACCCGTTTGCAGCGGCTCTTTCACGGGCTGTCGATAGATGACGCCTGGAGCCTTGCGGTCGAGTGGCATTTCAAAGGCGTTCGACAGGTCGATGTCGCCTTTTCCGTCGATGGCTTCGCCCAGCGGATTGATGACGCGACCGAGCATATTGTCGTTTACACGAATCGATGCGATGCGATGGGTGCGCTTCGCGACCATTCCTTCCTTGATGCCTGCCGTCGAACCGAGCAGCACGCAACCGACATTGTCTTCCTCAAGGTTCATCACGATGGCCATCGTGCCGTTTTCGAACTCCAGAAGTTCGTTGGCCTCGGCGTGGCGCAGTCCGTAGATGCGTGCAACACCGTCGCTGACGGTCAGCACGGTGCCCACCTCGTCGAATTTCTCTTGATTGGAAAGGCCCTTGAGCTGGTCAAGTAGCACCTGACTTACTTCGCTTGGTTTGATTTTATCAGTCATTCTTCTTTATTTTTTCAATTGTGTAAGAATTGAGTTGAGTTTCGACCTGACACTCGAATCCATACGGTAGGTGTCGTATTCGAGGATGAAGCCACCGATGATGTCGGGGTTCACCTCGGTCTCGAACTCCACAGTTCCATTAGTCTTACTCTCCACCATCTGCCGCATCCGCTGCTCGGTGGCAGGGCTGACGGCGGTGGCGGTGATGAGTCGGCCGTTGATGATGTTTTTCTGCTGACGATAGAGCGTGACATACGAATTGGCGATGAACTGCATCATCGGCTCGCGATTTTCCTTCAGGACAAGGCCGATGAACGCCTTTGTCAGGTCGGAAGGCTGCTCGCCACAGGCTGTGAGCAGCAACGCTTCCTTCTGGTCCTTCGCAAGCATCGGATTGTCGATGGCCTGACGCAGCGCAGGCACGTCGGAGTAGCTTTTCGCCAGAGTCATCATCTCGTGATAGACCTGCGTTTCCAGCTCCGTTCCCTTCGCACCTTTCAGCAGCGCCCTTGCATATCTCGTCGAAATAATTCCTAAATCCATAGCACCCTCATTATTTGTTAGCAGAAATGTCATCCAGCATTCGGTCTATCAAATCCATCTGCGACTGCTCGTCCTTGAGGTTCTGCTTGAGAACCTTCTCGGCAATCTCGACGCTCAGCGCGGCCACTTGACTGCGGATGTCGGCGATGGCGGCCTTTTTCTCCTGTTCGATGGCGATTTTCGCATCGTCCAAGAGTCGGGCACCCTCTGTCCGAGCCTTCTCCTGCGCCTGTTCCACGATGGCGTCGCGCGTCTCGGCAGCCTCTCTGAGAATCTGAGCCTGCTTTTCGCGAGCCTCCTGCAAGATGGATTCACCTTCTTTCTCGATATTGGCGAGCCGCTCCTGTGCCTCGTGGGCCTTGCGAAGCGATTCGTCAATGAAGTTCTTGCGCTCCTCCACCATTCCAGTGATGACGGGGAAGCCGAACTTGGCAAGAAGGAGAAAGACCACCAAAAACGCGACGAACATCCAGAAGAATAGTCCGAAGTCGGGCGTTAGAATTGATGGCAAGTTAATTGAGTCCATTTGCACAGATGATTTTGAGGATTAAAGGAATACGCAGAGTGCACAGACGACGACGGCGAACAGTGCGACGCCCTCGACGAATGCGGCGGTCAGAATCATATTCGTACGAATCGTTCCGGCTGCCTCGGGCTGACGGGCGATAGCGTCCATGGCGTTACCACCGATGCGACCGATACCCAGACCGGCACCAATTGCTGCAATACCTGCGCCGATACCGGCACCAAACTTAGCGAGACCAGCTCCTGCTGCTGCTTGTAAAATCAATGATGTAATCATAAATCTAAAATTTTTAAGTTGTTAATAATATTTTTTTATAATGTTCAATCTTCAATGTTCAATAAATCAATGATGTTCGTGCTCGGGATGCGCCAGACCGATGAATACTGCCGACAACATCGTGAACACGTAGGCTTGGATGAATGCCACCAGGAATTCCAGACAGTTCATAAACAGCATCATCACGAAACTGAGCAATGTCAGACCGCTTCCAAGTGCTGCGTTGAGCGACCATCCGATGAAGATAATCGCCGTGAACGACAGGATGATTGCGTGGCCGGCCATCATATTCGCAAACAGACGAACCATCAGCGCGAAGGGCTTGGTGATGATGCCGAAAACCTCGATGACGGGCATGATGGCGACGGGATAAGCCTTCAAAAATGCCGGCACGTCGGGCCAGAAAATCTCCTTCCAATATTCCTTGTTGCCGAAAAGGTTGATGGCGAGCATCGTGCAGAGCGCAAGGAAAAAGGTGATGTTGATGTTGCCCGTCACGTTGGCACCGCCCGGGAAAATGGGCAGCAAACCGAGCAAATTCGTAATCAGAATGAAGAAGAAGGCCGTCAGCAAATAAGGCGCATAAGGTTTGTAGTGCTTTTCGCCAATGGAATCCTTGATAAGGTCGTCGTGGATCGTCATCACGAGCATTTCCACTGCTCCGACAAAGCCTTTCGGCGCGTCTTTCATGGCATCGTGACGCTTGTACCAACGGGCACAGCCGAGGAAAACAGCCAACATAATGGCTACGACAATCCAGATTTGCAACACCGACTTGGTGATGCTGATGTCCCACGGTCGAACCGTCGAGCCGTCGGGCATCCGCTCGTAGATTTTGCCGTTTTTCTCCTCGTTGAGGAAGAATCCATTGTAATCCTTGCCTTCGTGAGCCGCTTCCACGATGTGGGAACTGCTGAAAGCGTGCAACTCGCCGGTGACCTCGCTCCTGACAATCACGGGCAAAGGAATGCTGATGTGCTTGCCGCCGATGGTGGTAATGTGCCACTCATAGGCATCGGCCATGTGACCGAGCACGATCTCCTTCACATCCACACCCTCGCCTTCATTCGCCGACACGGGTGTGCCGACGGAAAGAAAGAGGGTTAGACATAAAAGTAAGTATCTCATTTTCTTTAATTTATAGATTTTTATTGAATCTTTTTCTCAATCTTGACGAAGTACCAAGTATCGTAGATGAGCATCACGAAATAGAAACTCAGGAAGGTGATGACGAAGGTGGTGATGGCAACCTTATTATCGACCAAAAAGAGGAAAATCACCACCGTGACGATGGCGGCTAACATTCTGATGGCCGAGGCTGCCAAATAGAGCGTAGGAAGACTGCCGGGCGACGACAAGGCGACTTTTCGCCAAACCACGCCGTAGGCAATGCAGGTAACGAGTTGGAACACAGCCGACACGACGATGGGCATCGTCATCAGCTCTCTGTCGCCCCAAAGGTTGGCATAGAGCAATGCCAGCAGGCTCAGGCCCGCCGTCAGACAGATGCTCTGTCGCAGGTATGTGTTCACGATTTTATTCATCCTCGTTGATTTCTACGCACAGGCTCACCTTGTTTTTCTGCACCTCGGCAAATCCACCGAAAATTTCGATGGAATGAGAGCCGGTCGGTGTCGTGTAGGTCACCGTTCCTTTCTCGAGCGACGAGATAATCGGAGCGTGATTGACGAGGATTTCGAACTGTCCCAGTGTGCCGGGGACTACCACGCTCTCTACCTCGCCCTCAAACTCGATTCTCTCAGGGGAGACTATCTTCAGTTCTAACATTTTACATCAATTTAGATTTTTGAGATTACCCCTTCGCTGCCTCCAAGAGTTTCTGTGCCTTCGCCTTCGCATCGTCGATGGTTCCGACGTTGAGGAACGCCTGTTCGGGCAGGTCATCGACCTCGCCGTCGAGAATGGCGTTGAAGCCCTTGATGGTGTCTTCGATGCTGACCATCACGCCAGGGAGTCCCGTGAACTGCTCGGCCACCGAGAACGGCTGCGAGAGGAATCGCTGCACGCGACGGGCGCGGTTCACCGTCAGTTTGTCCTCGTCAGAGAGTTCGTCCATACCGAGGATGGCGATGATGTCCTGCAACTCCTTGTAACGCTGCAAAATCTCTTTTACGCGCTGGGCGCAGTCGTAGTGGGCCTTGCCGACGATGAGCGGATCGAGGATTCGACTCGTACTTCCCAACGGATCCACTGCCGGATAGATGCCCAACTCCGCAATTTTACGGTCGAGCACGGTCGTAGCGTCCAAGTGGGTGAAGGTCGTGGCTGGTGCGGGGTCGGTCAAGTCGTCGGCAGGCACATAGACGGCCTGCACAGAGGTAATCGAACCCGTTTTCGTCGAGGTGATGCGCTCCTGCATCGTACCCATTTCCGAGGCCAGCGTCGGCTGATAACCCACAGCCGAAGGCATACGACCCAGCAGTGCCGAAACTTCGGAACCTGCCTGCGTGAAACGGAAAATGTTGTCGATGAAGAAGAGGATGTCAGCTGCACCGCCATCTTTTCCGCCACCGTCGCGGAAGCCTTCGGCCACCGTCAGACCCGACAGAGCGACGCTTGCACGTGCGCCCGGAGGCTCGTTCATCTGTCCATAGACCAGCGTGGCCTGCGACTTCTTCAACTCCTCGGGATCGACGAGCGAAAGGTCCCATTTGCCTTCGTCCATCGCCTTGCGGAACTTCTCGCCGTAGCGAATCACACCCGACTCAATCATCTCGCGAATCAGGTCGTTGCCCTCACGTGTGCGCTCGCCAACGCCGGCGAACACCGAAAATCCGTTGTGACCCTTGGCAATGTTGTTGATCAACTCCATAATCAGCACCGTTTTTCCTACGCCGGCACCACCGAAAAGTCCGATTTTACCGCCTTTCATATACGGTTCCAACAAGTCGATGACCTTGATTCCCGTCGAGAGAATCTCTTTTTTCGTCGAAAGTTGCTCGAACGACGGCGCCTCGCGGTGAATCGGGTAAGCACCCTCCATCGAGAGGTCGCTCATGCCGTCGATGGGCTGTCCGATGACGTTGAGCATACGGCCTTTGATTTGGTCGCCCGCAGGCATTTGGATGGGCGAACCCATCGGCACGGCCTCAAGTCCGCGATGCAGTCCGTCGGTGTTGTCCATGGCCACGCAGCGCACCGTGTCTTCGCCGATGTGCTGCTGCACTTCGACAATGAGCGTGCGACCGTCGCCGCGGTCAATCTTCAGGGCATCGTGAATCTTGGGTAGAATCTTCTCGGCATCCTGTCCCTCGGTGTCGAAATAAACGTCGATGACGGGACCGATGATTTGAGAAATGTGTCCTTTTTTCTGTGACATCATAAAATGATTAGTATTTAAAAGTTAAAATTTATTTCAATTTGAACAAAAACTGTTTCGGTTTGCAAAGTTAATAACAAACCTGTGAATAACAAAATTTTTTTTCGAGAAAATACCACTTATTCATCTTTTTTTGTACCTTTGCACGTGAAAAATTAAGTTTTTTTTGACAATCAAGTTTTTTAATCAGATATGGCACGAAAAAAGAAACCATTACCGATTTTTGAAAACGTGACGATTACCGACATCGCCGCCGAGGGAAAATCGCTTGTGAGAATCACCATTCCAGCCCACGACGGCACGCCCGAGAGCCAACTCGTGGTGTTTGTTCCGTGGTGTGTGCCGGGCGACGTGGTCGATTTGCAGGTGAAGCGGAAAAAGCACAGTTACGCCGAGGCCGAAGTGATTCGTTTCCACCGTCTGAGCGAGGTGCGCGAAGTGCCTCGCTGTCAGCATTTTGGCACATGCGGCGGCTGCAAATGGCAGAATTTGCCCTACGAAGAGCAACTGCGCTTCAAGCAACAGCAGGTTTTCGACCAACTGACGCGCATCGGCCACCTCGCCCTACCCCAGCCCGGCACGAGTGCCGACGGATGCGAGTTTCTGCCGATTATGGGCTCGGTGAAGCAGTATGAATACCGTAACAAGCTGGATTTCGGGGCTTCGAACAAGCGCTATCTGACGAAGGAAGAAATTCAGAGCCTTCCCGACGAGGGGGCGAAGAACGTTCCCGCCCTCGGCTTCCACATTACAGGCGCTTTCGACAAGATTCTTCCCATCGAGAAATGCCATTTGATGGACGATTTACACAACCAGATTCGCAACGAAATTCGCGACTACGCCCTCGGCCACGACATTCCTTTCTTCGACCTTCGGACGCAGACGGGCGTGTTGCGCGACGTCATCATTCGCAATTCAAAAACAGGCGAGTGGATGGTCATCGTGCAGGTGAAGTTGGAAGGCGTTTCGCTTTCGGATTCCGAGGATGGAAAGAAAGTTCTAGAATTACTTGAATATATTTCAGATAAATTCAAAGAAATCAGTGCGTTATTGTGGGTGAATAATCAAAAATGCAACGACACTTTCGGCGACCTCGACGTACATCTTTTCAAGGGCAACGACCACATTTTCGAGACAATGGAAGACCTGCGATTCAAGGTTGGGCCGAAATCGTTCTACCAGACGAACACCGAACAGGCTTATCATCTTTACGAGGTGGTTCGCCGTTTCGCCTACTCCACCCCTGCCCCTTCCAGTAACGACAGAAAGGAAGCCTCCCCCCGTTGGGGGAGGTTGGAGGGGGCTCCTCTCGTTTACGACCTCTACACCGGCACGGGCACCATCGCCAATTTCGTGGCGCGGCAGGCTCGGAAAGTCGTCGGCATTGAGTATGTGCCCGAAGCCATCGAGGACGCGAAAGTCAATTCCGAACTGAACAACATCGACAACACGTTGTTTTTCGCAGGTGATATGAAAGACATTCTGACCGACGATTTCATCGCCGAGCACGGTCGTCCCGACGTGATCATCACCGACCCGCCACGCGCCGGAATGCACCCCGACGTGGTGAAAACGATTCTTCGCGCCGCACCCGAGCGCATCGTCTATGTGTCGTGCAATCCGGCGACGCAGGCACGCGACCTCGAAATGCTCTGCGAGGCTTATCGAATCGTGAAAATTCAGCCCGTCGATATGTTTCCACACACGCCCCACGTTGAAAACGTGGTGATGCTCGAAAAGTTAAAAAGTTAAAAAGTGAGAATGTTAAAAGTTTTTTTATATACCTTTGCACATTCTAACAAAAAAACGAGTCAAAATTATCAAAAAACAACATCATGAAAAGAATCATGACCATCGCGCTGATGACCGTCTTCACGACAACAATCAGCGCACAAGAGAAAAAGACAATTGAGTTGCCCGCGTGGATTCAGAACGTGAAACTGTCGGGCTACGGAATGGTGCAGTATCAAGGACACGACAAGGAAAATGCCCACGAAAATTCGTTCCAGTTGCGACTGGTGCGTCTGGCATTGGAAGGCCGAATCCAACAGGACTGGTATTGGAAATTGCAGATGCAAATCAACGGAAACACCTCGTCGCTGAACGCTTCGCCGCGTGTCGTCGATGTGTTTGCCGAGTGGCAAAAATACAAATATTTTATGGTGAAAGCCGGTCAGTTCAAGCGTCCTTTCACGTTTGAAAACCCGATGCACCCGATTACGCAGGGCTTCATGTCGTATTCGCAACCGATTTCTAAACTCGCAGGCTTCAGCGACCGCACAGGCGAGCAATCGTCGAACGGTCGCGACATCGGTTTGCAGATTCAGGGCGATTTCCTGAAAAATCAGGCCGGACGCAACCTGTTGCACTACCAAATTGGCGTTTTCAACGGCGAGGGAATGAATCAGAAAGACCGCGACAACCGCAAAGACATCATCGGCGGTCTGTGGGTGATGCCGATTCAAGGTCTGCGCATCGGTGCTTTCGGTTGGACGGGTTCACGTGCCAGCGTTGGTGCGAAAAACCGCTACGCACTGAGTGCCGAATATGCCAAGGACGACTGGACCGTTCGCTCGGAATACGTCCACAGTCAGGGTTATGCTGAAAACAGGGACAAGGGCGACAAGGCCGACGGTTGGTATGCGCTTGCCATCGCCCCAATTATCAAGAACAAAATGCACGTGAAGGCCCGCTACGACTGCTATCGCGACCAAAAAACGTGGGATTCGTCGAAGACTTTCTACGAAATCGGTGCCGACTATCTTTTCAGCAAGAATGTGCAGTTGAACATCGAGTATGCCCGCGTCAACGAGCGTGCCACTCACTCGAATTACAACCTCGTCGATGTGGAACTCGATTTCCGTTTCTGAAAACAATTTTTCAATATCTATAAACTAAAAACTCAAAGTTATGAACAACATTCCAAATGTATTCTGGTTGGTGCCGGTGGCATCAATCGTGGCATTAGGCATGGCGTGGTATTTCTTCAAGAGCATGATCAGTGCCGACGAGGGAACACCGCGTATGCGTGAGATTGCGAAGTATGTGCGCGACGGTGCGATGGCCTATCTCTGGCAGCAGTACAAGGTTGTGCTCATTGTTTTTGCGGCACTTTGTGCCCTCTTCGCCTTTATGGCCTATGGCCTTGGCGTGCAGAATCCGTGGGTACCCTTCGCATTCCTGACGGGCGGTCTGTTCTCGGGCTTGGCTGGTTTCTTCGGTATGAAAACCGCCACTTATGCCTCTGGTCGTACCGCCAATGCAGCCCGCAAGAGCCTTGACGCAGGTCTGAAAATCGCCTTCCGTTCGGGTGCAGTGATGGGTTTGACGGTGGTCGGTCTTGGTTTGCTCGACATCGCCATCTGGTTCGTCGTTCTGAACCGTTTCGACCCCGACGGACTCATTTCCATCACGACCACGATGCTGACCTTCGGTATGGGTGCTTCGACGCAGGCGCTGTTTGCGCGTGTCGGTGGTGGTATCTACACGAAGGCTGCCGACGTAGGTGCCGACATCGTGGGTAAGGTCGAGGCCGATATTCCCGAAGACGACCCCCGCAACCCTGCAACCATCGCCGACAACGTGGGCGACAACGTGGGCGACGTGGCCGGTATGGGTGCCGACCTCTACGAGAGCTATTGCGGTTCGATTCTTTCGACGGCTGCCCTCGGTGCTGCTGCATTCGCCGCTGTAGGTGGTGAGACGCAGTTGAAGGCCGTCATCGCCCCGATGCTGATTGCCGCCGTAGGCGTGTTCCTGAGCATTCTCGGCATCTATCTCGTCCGCACGAAGGAAGGTGCCACGATGCGCGACCTGTTGCGCTCGCTGTCGCTCGGAACGAATGTTTCGGCTGTGCTGATTGCCGTTGCAACACCGATTATCCTCTATCTGCTGGGCGTGGAAAACTGGAAAGGTCTTTCTTTCTCGGTCATCACGGGTCTGGCAGCCGGTGTGATTATCGGACAAGCCACTGAATACTATACTTCTCACTCGTACAAGCCGACGCAGAAGATTTCCGAGGCTGGTCTGACAGGTTCTGCCACCGTTATTATTAAAGGTATTGGAACGGGTATGATTTCAACCTGTATTCCCGTCATCACGATTGGTGTTGCCATTATGCTGAGTTACCTCTGCGCCAATGGTTTCGACCTTTCGATGTCGTCCGACAGCCTTGCTCACGGACTTTATGGCGTGGGTATTGCTGCCGTTGGTATGCTTTCGACGCTCGGCATCACGCTTGCCACCGACGCTTACGGCCCGATTGCCGACAACGCTGGCGGTAACGCTGAGATGAGCGAACTCGGCGAGGAAGTTCGCCACCGCACCGACGCGCTCGACGCCCTTGGCAACACGACTGCTGCCACGGGTAAGGGTTTTGCCATTGGTTCGGCTGCGCTGACGGCTCTCGCGCTGTTGGCTTCGTATATCGAGGAAATCAAGATTGCAATGGAACGCGCCGGCACGATGATGACCAACGTCAAGGGCGAGGCCATTTCGGCTGCCCAGGCAACGATTCCCGACTTTATGAATTTCTTCCAAGTCAATCTGATGAACCCGAAAGTGCTCGTCGGTGCCTTCATCGGCGCGATGGCAGCCTTCTTGTTCTGCGGTCTGACGATGGAAGCCGTAGGTCGTGCCGCTCAGAAGATGGTGGTCGAAGTACGCCGTCAGTTCAAGGAAATCGCAGGTATTCTCGAAGGTACGGGCACGCCCGACTACGGTCGTTGCGTTGAGATTTCGACCCGTGCCGCTCAGCACGAGATGATTTTCCCGTCTGTTCTCGCCATTCTGATTCCCATCATCGTGGGTGTCGTGCTCGGCGTGGCAGGTGTGTTGGGTCTGCTCGTGGGCGGTCTGGCCGGTGGCTTCACGCTCGCCGTGTTTATGGCGAATGCCGGTGGTGCTTGGGACAATGCCAAGAAGAACATTGAGGAAGGCAATTTCGGCGGCAAGGGTTCGTTTGCCCACAAGGCCACGATTGTCGGCGACACCGTTGGCGACCCGTTCAAAGACACGTCTGGTCCGTCGCTCAACATCCTCATTAAGCTGATGTCGATGGTCAGCATCGTCATGGCAGGCTTGACGGTTGCATTTATCTAAAAATCAACTGAAACCAATTGAAATACCATGGAAGAAAATCTGAAAACAACGGCTGAACATAGCGGTGATGAGCGTCATAGCGGCGAGCATCACCGCCACCGCAGCCATCGTCATCATCGTAGCCATCGTAGTCATGGCGAAAATCTTGAAGGCAAGCGAGAGAGTTGGCGCAAACCTCGTAAGCGACATATTTGGCGCAGGAGAATTGCTTCGGCTGCGTTCATCATTCTGAGCATTCTTGCTGTTATCCTGATGGCGTTTGTAGCGTATATCTACATGTTTTAATCAACATCAACAAAAGAAAACAGGCTGGTTCCGAATGGGGAATCAGCCTGTTTTTCGTATGACTTAATAGACGTGTCGAAATGGTTTTACTCGAACACCTCGTCGATTTCAAACTCGTCCATTTCGCTGTCGCCCGAATCGCAGGGGTTGAAATCGGCAGGAATGTCGAACTTTGCATTCGGCGAATAGCCCAGCGAGCGGTCGGCATACACCTTTTTCATATAATAGGCCCAAATCGGAAGCGCCATCGCTGCACCCTGTCCGTAGGTCATCGAATCGAAGTGGATGTCGCGGTCCTCGCCACCCACCCAGCAACCACTGACGAGTTGCGGTGTCAGACCCATGAACCAAGCGTCGGAATGGTTGTTCGTCGTACCGGTCTTGCCTGCCACATCACCCTGAATGTTGTGCTGACGGCGCAGGCGGCTACCCGTACCCTCATTGATGACGGCTTGCATCAAAACCAGCATTTTATTGGCACTTTCAGCACTGATAACCTCGTTCATACGCGGCTGGAAACGGGCGATGACGTTGCCGTCGTTGTCTTCGATGTGGGTGATGAAGAGCGGCGCCACGCGAATGCCATTGTTGGCAAACGTCGTGTAGGCACTGACCATCTCGCCGACCGACACCTCGCACGGACCCAGACAGAGCGCCATCGAGGGATGGATTTCGGGATTGTTGATGCCGTATTCGTGCAACAGATTGACGAATTGGTGGGGATTCAATTTGCTCATCAGATAAGCTGAAATCCAGTTGTTCGACTGCGCCAAACCCCATTTCAGCGTCACCATCTGACCATAGCGGCTACGCGAACCGTTACGCGGCGTCCAAGGCTTTCCTGCGACCATGTAGGTTCGCTGCACGTTCGGAGCCACGTCGCACGGCGAAAAACCGTTTTCCATCGCCAACGAATAGAGGTAGGGTTTGATGGTCGAACCCACCTGACGGCGACCTGTCATCACCATGTCGTACATGAAATTGGTGAAGTCGAGTCCGCCCACGTAGGCCCTCACAAGGCCGGTTTTCGTGTCCATGCTCATGAATCCCGAGCGCAGGAACGACTTGTAGTAGCGGATTGAGTCCATCGGCGACATCACCGTGTCTTTATCGCCACGATAAGTGAAGACGGTCATGTCGATTTTGCGATTGAAAGCCTCGCGAATCTCCTCGTCGGACGCGCCGGCGGCCTTCATCGTGCGATAGCGCTCGCTCTGCATCATCGAGCGGTTGAGAATCTGGCGCACCTGCTTCGGCGTGAGGTCGCTGGTGAACGGTGCATTGGGTTTCGAGCGCATCGAACGGGTGAAAGCGGGCTGCAAATACTTCACAACGTGCTGATAGACGGCATCTTCGGCGTATTTTTGCATGCGCGTATCGATGCTCGTATAAACTTTCAAACCGTCGGTGTAGATGTTGTAAGGCTTGCCGTCTTTGCGCATATTTTTGTTGCACCAGCCGTAAACAGGGTCGGTTTGCCATGCAATGGAGTCGATGACAAACTGCCGCTGATTCCACGAGGGATAATCGTCGCGATTGGGCTTTTTCGCCATGAGATAATGGCGGAGGAACTCGCGGAAATAAGGCGCTGCACCGTCTTTGTGATCGGTGCGATGGAAGTTGAGCACGAGCGGCTTGTCGGAATATTCGTTCATTTCCGCCCTCGACAAATAGCCGGCCTTCTGCATCTGCGACAAAACCACGTTGCGACGCTCACGACAGCGGTCGGGATAGCGAACGGGGTTGAACAGCGACGGATTTTTGCAAAGTCCGATGAGCGTGGCCGATTCCTCGACGTTGAGGTCGCGCGGTTCTTTGCCGAAATAGGTGTTGGCAGCGGTTTTAATGCCCACGGCGTTGTGCAGGAAATCGAAATAATTCAGGTAGAATGCCACGATTTCCTCTTTCGTGTAGTATCGCTCCAATTTCACGGCAATCACCCACTCTATCGGCTTCTGCAGAATGCGTTCGAGTTTCGAGTGAGCTGTCTCGGAATAAAGTTGCTTGGCCAACTGTTGCGTAATCGTCGAACCACCACCAGCACTGGTCTGTCGCATGATTCCGCGCTTAACGATGGCACGTCCGAGAGCGATGAAGTCGATGCCGGAATGTTCGTAGAAACGCTCATCCTCGGTGGCGACAAGGGCTTTCACCAGATGGGGCGAAAGATTGTTGTACGACACGAGGATTCGATTTTCGCGGTTGTAGTTCCACGTTCCGATGACCTTCCCGTCGGCCGAGAACACCTGCGTAGCCGACCGACTGATGGGATTTTGCAGTTCCTCGAGGTCGGGCATATAGCCAATCAGACCGAACCAAATGGCCGCAAAAGCCACAGCCACAAACAAGAGGACGGCAAAAAATGCCTTCCACAAGAAATGAATAAAAGTCTTTCTCATTTTCTTTTATCGTATGTAATTTGCTGCAAAAGTAATCATAAAAACCGAAAAATCAAAATAAAAAGTCAAGAAAACCACCCGAATACGAAGAATTATTCGTACCTTTGCCAGCGAAAACCATTTGAGAATATGAAAAAACTAAGGAAAATATTGGCTACGCTGACGCTGATTGCCCTGCCTTGCACGGCGATGGCGCAAAGCGAATGGGAAGTTCCCGACCAGAAGCCGAAAGAGGAGCGACAGACGCTGTTCGGCAAGTCGAAAAAAACGATTGACCCGAAATATTTGACTGCCGACGCTGTGCCGATGGTCGATGGAAAAGTGGTGTTCACGCTCGACGAGGACGTGCCGGGCAAGAGTGCGCAGGAGATTTACGACATTGTCTATGCCACGCTCGACAGTTTGACGAAGACGGAAAATCAGTTCGAGGAGAGCAAAATTGCACTGGTGAACAAGTCGGAGCACGTCATTGCGGCGAAATTCCGCGAATGGCTCGTGTTCAAAAGCACTGCGCTGGTGCTCGACCGCACGGTTTTCAACTACACCATCATTGCGAATTGCAGCGACGGGCATCTGAATCTGACGCTCTCGCGCATCAATTATGCTTACGAGATGGATCGCGACGACACGTCGGGCATGCAGACGAGTGCCGAGGAATGGATCATCGACAAATACTCTGTCAATAAGGCGAGAACGAAACTGCTGCGCCACACAGGAAAGTTCCGCCAGAAAACCATCGATCGCAAGGATGAGATTTTTCAAATCATCAAAGAAAAGGTGAAAAAGTGAAAAGGTAAAAAGGTTAAAAAAAACAGTCAACTCTCAACTATCAACTCTCAACTATGGAAAAAAATACCGGTCGCCATCCGCGCTTGCGCAACGTGCTCAACATCATTTTCATGCTCGGAGCCATCATCGGCGTCGCCATCTACCTGCTCGGCGACACCACCATCGGCACCATCGTCATTTTGGCTGCCATGTCGTTTAAAATTGTCGAATGTTCACTCCGACTGATTCGCTGATGCCGAAACGCCTACACATATTATTATATATACTGCTGTCGATTTCGACCACCTCGTTGGCGCAGTTTGAAGAACCCATCAACGACGGAGGATTCGGCGGTGGTGGCGGTTTCGACCGTCGAAATCAGGACAAGGAGGGCGGCAACAACAAGGAAATTCCCGTCGGACTGAAAGTTTGGCAGGTCGATGAGCGCTTTGGCGACCGTCGAAATGCCGAGCCAGACACGCTCTCGCCGATGTTTATGAACACGATTTTCACGACGGGTCTGCGTGGCGAATACAACACCCTGGGAAACCTCGGCTCACCGCGCATCAACCGCATTTTCATCGACCGACAAGCCGACGGACAGTTCATTTTCACCCAGCCCTACGATTTTTTCATCAAACGACCGCAGGATTTTCACTTCACCAACACGCTCTCGCCCATCACCAACCTCACTTACAACACTTGCGGCGACCGTTTGAACGGTGAAGACCATTTCACGGCGAAATTCGGTGTCAATGTCAATAAAAGGCTTGGTTTTGGAGCGAATTTCGACTACATTTACGGGCGCGGATATTACGATTCGCAAAGCACGTCGCACGCCAACTACACGCTCTATGGCAGTTACCTCGGCGAACGCTACGAAGCCCATCTGCTCGCCTCGCTCAACCATCAGAAAGTGGCAGAAAATGGCGGCATCACCGACGACGACTACATCGTCCACCCCGAAAGTTTCAGAGACAGCTACACGACTTCCGAAATTCCCGTCGTGCTGCGCCGCAACTGGAACCGAAACGACAATCAGCACGTGTTTTTCACACATCGCTACAATGTCGGATTCAACCGAAAAGTGCGAATGACCGACGAGGAAATCGAGGCGCGAAAATTCGCCATCGCCTCGCAACAGGAACAGGCCGAGAAAAAACGAATTAACAACACCGACAGCCTGCAAAATATGACGGAAGAAGCCGCGCCGATTGACACGACTTGGATGAAAAACGAGTATGTGCCCGTCACCAGTTTCATCCACACCGCCCAATTCGACAATTTCAAACGCATCTATCAGGCCTACGAAACGCCCAGCGACTACTATGCCGAGACGTTTCCGACCATCGGGCCGTTTGCCGCCGATTCCATCTACGACCAAACGCGCCACTATCAACTGCGCAACACTTTCGCCATTTCGATGCTCGAAGGCTTCAACAAATGGGCGAAAGCGGGTGTGAAAGTCTTCGGAACACACTACCTGCGCCACTTTGAATTGCCCGATACCGCCGACGCACACACGTCGTACAACGAGCATACGCTCAGTATCGGTGGACAACTTTCAAAAACGCAGGGAAAAACGCTGCACTACAACGCCGTGGCCGAGGCTTGGCTGCTCGGAGAAGATGCCGGACAACTGAAAATCGACGCGAATATCGACCTGAATTTCCGACTTTTCGGCGACACGGTGACGCTGGTCGCCCGCGGATTCTTCCATCGGTTGAACCCGACATTCTACTATCGCCACTACCACAGTCGCCATTTTTGGTGGGACAACAGCGATTTGAGCAAAATCATCCATTCGCGCATCGAAGGACTTTTCAGTTATCAGAAAACGCGGACGACGCTGCGCGTGGCGGTCGATGAAATCAAGAATCACACGTATTTCGGCCAGTCGTATCGCATCACCGAGAACTTCGGACGCACGAACAACACGGTCGGCGTGCGACAATGTGGCGATGCCATCACGCTGCTGACGGCTTCGCTCTCGCAGAATTTCACGCTCGGCCCGCTCAACTGGGAAAGTGTTGTCACCTACCAGAAATCGACCAACGAAGACGCGATTTCGGTGCCCGACTTGAACATTTACACGAATCTTTTCCTACGATTCAAAATTGCTCGCGTGCTGAGCGTCGATCTCGGTGCCGACGCCCGCTTTTTCACGTCGTATTACGCACCCGACTACAGCCCTGCCATCGGTCAATTCACCCAACAGGAACTGACTCCCACGGGCGACGACTATCGCGTGAAAACGGGAAATCGACCCATCGTGAATGCTTACGCGAATTTCCATTTGAAACACACGCGCTTTTTCGTGATGATGAGCCACATCAACGAGTCGATGGGCAAGAAAGACTATTTCTTCACGCCCCACTACCCGCTCAACCAACGTGTTTTCCGCTTTGGTGTGAGTTGGAATTTTATCAATTAGGTTTTAAAAAGGAACTTCTTGCGGCTGCGGTCCTAATGGGTCTTCGTCGGCATTGACTCGACTTCCAATCACCTCACCATTCATACCTGAAGAAATGGGCGCATAGTTATCATCAAGATTCGAAAAACGCGTGCAGTCGGCTTCAAACTTCAAAGTGACCGTTCCCGTGCTGCCCTTACGATGTTTCGCAATGATGATTTCTGCCTTTCCACGAATCGGATTTCCGTTTTCATCCACAGAATTTCGAGTATAATATTCTGGGCGATGCACGAAAATCACCATATCGGCATCTTGCTCGATGGCACCCGATTCGCGCAGGTCGGAGAGTTGCGGACGCTTGCCCTCGTTGCCTTCGCGCTTATCAACTTCACGGTTCACCTGCGACAGCGCCAAAATCGGTATGTTCAATTCTTTCGCCAAGCCTTTTAGCGAGCGCGAAATCGTGGAAACCTCTTCCTGGCGGTTGCCGAAGCGCATTCCCGAGGCGTGCATCAGCTGCAAATAGTCAATCATAATGATTTTCACGTCTTTTTCGCGAACCAATCGACGCGCCTTCGAACGAAGTTCAAAAATCGAGAGTCCGGGCGTGTCGTCGAGATAGATGGGCTTGCCCTCGAGTTTACGCAGATTGCGATCGAGCCGTTCCCATTCGTCTTTCGCAAGTTGACCGTTCTGAATCTTCTGACCACTGATTTCACAAACATTCGAAATCAGTCGGTTCGACAGTTGTACATTGCTCATTTCAAGCGAGAAAAAGCCGATTGGCACCTGATGATCGACCGCGATATTCTTCGCGAGACTCAATGCGAAGGCCGTTTTACCCATCGCCGGACGACCTGCGATAATCACCAAGTCGCTCGGTTGCCAGCCTGCCGTCATATCGTCGAGTTTGTCGTAGCCCGTCGGCACGCCCGTCAAACCGCTCGTGTTCTGCGCCGCCTTTTGCAGAATCGTCACCGCCTCATGGAGCACGGGGTCGATTTGCGTGAAGTCCGACTTCATATTTTTTCGCGAAATCTCGAACAGACTGCCCTCGGCCTCTTGCATCACCGATTCGGGGTCCACCGTGTCGTCGAAAGCCAGTTCCTGAATGCGGCTCGTGTAGGAAATCAGTTGTCGCATCAGCGATTTCTGCGCCAGAATGTGGGCGTGGTATTCGATGTGGGCCGACGAAGCAACGTGGTGCGTCAGGTCCATAATATACTGCACACCGCCGACGACCTCGATGTCGCCCTGTCGTTTCAACTCTTCCGTCACCGTCAGCAAATCGACGGGTTTGTCGTCCATACTCAGCGACTGCACCGCCTGATAAATCTTCTGGTGGCGCGGCTCGTAGAACGATTCCGGCTTCAGAATGTCGGCAACCATCGAAAAAGCGTCTTTGTCGATCATCAGCGCACCCAGCACGACGCGCTCAATCTCAAGAGCCTGCGGCTGAAGATGGCCGTAGGTATTGTCAATCGGCTGCGATGTGCGCCGACTTTTGCTCGATTTCGTATTATTTTCTGGCATAAAATCAAATTTTTGGACTGCAAAGTTACGATTTTTTTTGTACCTTTGCAAAAAATATCGACGAATATGACTTACCCCTGCGCAAAAATCAATTTGGGACTGAATGTGGTGGCGCGCCGACCCGACGGCTACCACGACTTGGAAACGGTGTTCTACCCCATTCCGCTGTGCGACGAACTCGATGTGATGCTCGTGAATGAAAAATTTCCGGAATCGAACTGGCGACCCGTGCATTTGAAAATGTGGGGCGACGAGGCGGTGGATTGCCCTGCAGATGAAAATTTGGTCGTGAAAGCCTATTATCTTCTGAAAAAAGATTTTCCGTTGCTGCCCGAACTTATGTTCCAACTGAAGAAGCAGATTCCCTCGCAGGCAGGACTCGGCGGCGGTTCGAGCGATGCGGCGGCTGCCATTCGACTCCTCAACGAGCATCCGCGAATTCGACTGGGCCTGAGCAACGAGCAAATGGAACGTTACGCCGCCCAACTCGGTGCCGACTGCGCATTTTTCATCCAGTCGAAACCGTGTTTTGCGACGGGCATCGGCGACCAAATGACGATTTTCGACGATTTGCAAGGACTTTTAGACGGATATTTTATTGCCATCGTAAAACCCGACGTGGCCGTTTCGACTCGCGAGGCTTATGCGGCAATCACCCCGAAAAAGCCCGAAAAATGCTGCCTCGACGTGGTTCGACAACCCATCGAAACGTGGCGCAACGAACTCACCAACGATTTCGAATTGTCGGTTTTCGCCAAGCACCCCGAATTGGCCGACATCAAACGGAAATTGTATGAAAACGGTGCCATTTATGCCCAGATGAGCGGTAGCGGTAGCGCATTTTTCGGCATCTTCAAGGAAAATCCGACGGAAATCGACAAGATTTTCCCCGATTGCAAGACGTTTGTCTTGAAAAATTAAACCATCAAAAAGTTGATGGACGCATAGAATTCCATCCCCAAGATATAGAGCAAGAACAGGCTCGACCACTTCCCAAAACCGACGGTCAGTGAGCGAACCATATCCCTGAGTGTGGTGAATCGACCCGTCGTGAAGCCGAAAGTGAGCGCCATCACGGTGAGGGCGAAACAGACGAATGGAACGAGGCCGTCGGAAAGAGCCGAGGGAAAGAGTTGGCCTGTCGCGCTGAGCAGTGGCGCTTGTGGAATGAGCGTCAGCAACAGCAAAACGGCGAGGAAAATCAAGGCTTCGATGGCGACGAATTGAAGGGCGGATCGCTGACGGAACGTAATGGGACGGCGAAGTTCCGTCAAACCGCTGGAAACGACGGTTCCATAGGCCACACTGCCCAAAACAAGCCACGCGAGCAAGGGCGTGAGCAGATTTTGGGCGAAACTGCCAAACAACCAGCGGATGCCCTCGCTACTGAGCAGCGAACGCATCGGAAGGTCGGGCCACGCGGCTGTGACAAACCACGAGACCACAATGAGCAGCAACTGCGCCGCGGCGAGCGCCACCACCAAGTAATCTACGACTTTTCGAAGTGTCATTTATTGTTCGTCGGCCTGAAGGTTGTCGATGTCGATGATGCGCAATTCAAGGGCGCGAACGACCAATCGCGTCGCATTGACGCCATAGCCGCCGTTGCCTTCGGGAAAGAGTTTCTGAACGAGTTCGTTCTGCCGTTTTTCAAGGCTTTTCACGCCGAAAGGCATCCCGCGCAGGTTCGTGATTTGTTCCTTGGTGTAACCGAGGGCGAGATGGCGCAGAAAACGCTCGTCGTATTCGTCGATTTCGTAGTCGATAAAGGCTTCCTGACGCATCAGTTGCGAGCCGACGCTACTTTTGAATCGCTCGACGATTTTCGTCAGAATCGGCTCGTTGAACACCATCGTCTTGCCGTCCATCACGCTCGAAACATCGCCACGAGTCAGCAATTCGCCACTCTTGAGAATGATGCCGTCGCAACCTGCGTCGAGCACATCGACCCATAGTTTTTCGTTGAGGATTTCGCCCGTGAAAATCAGTACTTTCACTTGTGGATAAGCCTCTTTCGTATAGCGACAAATTTCCACGCCGACGGTGGTCGAGCCGCCGAGTCCGAGGTCGAGCAGCACGAGGTCGGGCACCTGTTTTTTGAGCAATTTCAGGTAACTTTGCTCGTTTTCGGCGGTGCCGATGATTTCCGCCTCGGGAATGTCGTTCTTAAAAATTCCCTGCGTGCCTTTCAGTTCGAGGGGCACGTCTTCCACAATGATTACTTTAAAAGGTTCCATATCTGTTTTGTTAATGTGATGACAATTTTTTCTGTATTTTCCTCACGCACGGCTTGTATTCCGCAGGCGCGAGCCTTGGCCGACTCACCGAAATCGCGCACGATTTGGCGGCAGAGGAAGTAGTCGAAGTCGATGGTGAGCGGTGTGAAAAGTTGCGTCCGCTGCTGGTCGCTGAGTTTCAAATCGGGCATTTTTACCTCGATTTTGACATAATTATCGGGTGCATTTTCTTCTGTGGCGACAGGCTCGCTTCCACCGTGTTTCCGAAGGATTTCAAAGAGATAGACGAGCATATCGCGGTCGATGGGTTTCGCGCCCTCGACTTGTCGCATCGCCTGCGCACTGAGCATCGTGTAGAGTTCCTTGTAATAGGAAGCCAACTCGGCGATGGGTTGCAGATTTTTCTCGGCGTTCTGAAGTTGATTTTCCGCTTGTGAAGCCTCGTCGGACGAGAGCAGATGACGGATTCGCGACGGATAGTACATCGTTTCGTGCTTCAGCGTCGAAAGGCAGTTGTCGAGCACGTTGTTGCTGATGTGCAGGCGGTCGTTTTCGTAGTGCAGACGACTCAGCACGTCCTCGGCCAACTCGATGTTTTCCTGTTGTTTTTCTTCCTTCGCAATGCCTTTTTGCAGCGCATCGGTGATTTGTTCAACCAAAGCGTCGAGCGTCGATTCTTGTGGGTCGGCATCCTTGATTCGAGATTCGGTTTTAGACCATAATTGATTGATTTTCTGCAATTTATCCTTTTTGGAATCGTCGCTGAGCAACGTCTGATTGATTTTCGTGACACGTTCGAGTTTGTATCTGTAGGCCAACCGATGGCGATAATACAGGAAATAATAGGCTGGAAAAATCGTCAAAAGCAAGACAATCAAAAGGATTATCGCCACGTTTTTGTCGGTTTCCGACTTCTGCATCACGCGACAATAACTGTCGAGCGTTTTGTCGGCGGAAAGTTCGCGGAACAACTGCGTATATACATTATTATTATACGCGTAGAGTTTCCAGCGATGCAGCGCGAGAGCCGCCACCGCCGCCTCGTTGCGAATGTCGAGAATCACCTCGTAGTTCACGGGAATGCTGTCTTTGTACCACTGCAATTCGGCAGGAAGGGTCGCGGAATCGCTGTATTCGACCATCAAATGGCGACCGTCGGGCGAAATTTTGCGAAATTCCTCGTTCAGACAGGCGCGGCAACTGTCGGCGAAGGCCAAAGTTCGTTCGTAATCGCCACGAATGTTGCAATAATAGGCGCTGTCGGCGAAGGCGTTGGCCTTGATTTCGATTTCGGTCGATTTTTCGGAAGGTTTCGGGAGATTTTGAGCAGCGACGAACAGCGACGAAAACGAAACGAAAAGCACCGTAATCGTCCGCAGAACACCTTTCGGCAGGCGGAACCAGAAACGGCTACCTCTACCCTGTTCGCTCTCGGCGGAAATGTCGCAAACGCTGAAAATCTTGCTGATTTTTCGGTATTTTTCGATGATTCCCTTGCAATTTCTGAGACCGAAACCATTCGACTGCGTGGGCTGATGGGTCGTGAAAAGGGTTGAAAGTTGCTCTTCGCTCATTCCGCAACCCGTGTCGCTCACCGAAATTTCGACGTAATCGTCGGTCGAGGTCGAGGAAATCGTGACGCGACCGCCTTCCTCGGTGAATTTTCGGGCATTGTCGGCCATCGTGTTGATCATAAACAGCGTCAGCGTCTTGTCGGCCTTCACAATTTCGGTCGTGTCCTCGACGCTGAAGTCGATGCCCTTGATTTGGAACGCCATTCGACCTCGCTTCACCATTTCGAAAAGCGTCTGCAGCGGAAAACTCTCAATTCGCAGGTTCAGTTCGCCCTGTCGCATCTGAATCCAATTGGTCAGAACGCCGTTGTATTCGTTGATTTTGTCGGTCAGTTCGGCGACATAGCCACAGCGTTCCTCGCGCACGGAAGCGTCTTCGCGAGTCGTCTGCAAACGGCGAATTTCGTTCAAAATTCGGTCGATGAAAGGCGTGACAATGTTCACAAGCGACACCTTCGCCCGCTGTTCCAAATACCGCTTTTTATTGTTGAGAATATGCTGTTGCGTCAAGGCGATTTGTTCGTGGATTTCCTCCTCGCGCTCCTCTTGCTCACGCGATTTCTCAAGCGTTTTCCGCTTCCAGTCTTCGAGTGGTTTGAGCAACGATTCCGACGTGAAAATTTGGTCGTTTTTCCGTCGAAGCCGATGGAATAGGAAAAGCATCACGAGCACCAGCACAATCATCAGCAAAACTGCCGCAATCATTGTGTTCAACAGCCGCGACGATTGTCTGAGTTGGTCGGCACGCGCTTCGAGTTGGCGGTCTTGTCGCGTGCGCTCCTGCATATCGAGATAGATGTTGCGATTGATGTCGCTGAGCGATTTTTGGTCAATCGCCGAATAGACGAGGCTGAACTGCTCGCGAATGCTCGCCACGAGGTCGGGCGCACGATTGATGACGGTGTCGCGCTCGAGGGCGGTCATCAGGCAGATTTCCGCCGATTGATAGTCACCGATGGTCCAAAAACATTCGGCCAAAGTTCGATAGGCACCCGCAATCTGATAGACGTCGCCGTAGTCGGTGAACAATTTCAGCGCACGCTGCGCCAGATAGCCTGCAACGAGCGTGTCGGCCATCTCATCGGGATTGATCAAGACCATCGCAGGGTAATTTTCCGTCATCATCCGAGCGCGAAAATCGTCGTCTTTCAAGTGTTCGCTCATCCCTTGCAGCGCTTGTGCCTCGAAAAACGTGTAGCCGCCGCGGTGTGCCAACTGATAGCAGCGCACAAGATAGTTGAATTCGCGGTCGCTGACCTCTTCCTTGGTCGCTGCCTCGACAATGCCGCCCGAACCTACATTATAAAGGAAATTCAGCAGTTGTGCCGTGTCGGCAACACTTTCGTGGTTCAGGTCGAGCGCGTTCATCGCTGCCCGCGACTGCTCCGCAAGTCCGACATAATAGAAATAGGTCGATTCGACGATGGCGAGTTCCGATTCGGCATAGGCAAACCGCCGCAACTGATGTTCGGAAAGTCGATTTCGTTCCTCCTTGATGCGCTTCAAATAGCGTTTTGCGCGTTCACGATAGTCGTAGAAAAGCTTGTTTTGCGATTCGCGCTGGCACAATCTCATTCGCTGCACATCGGCCACGAGCCGCTCTATCAAATTGTCGGTCGCGACGCTGTCCAACTGCCGTTTTGCGCGATCGTAGTCCATCTTTGCAATGCTCACAAAAGCCAAATGATTCATCGCCTCGGCACGTCCGTCGGCATAGTCGGAAGAGGCCTCGTAGGCGCGTTCCGCATAGACGCGCACCGAGTCGAGCGAGCGATAGTGATAGGCGTATGCCAAATCGTTCAACTTGTCTGCCGAATCGTGGTTTTTCGACGTGCAAGCAGAGAAAAATATCGCAATCAACAGGGTGATCAAGCTTTTTTCCACGACCGCAAAGATAGAATAAAATTCTTGAAAATACAAATTTTTTGGGCAAATTAGCGTGATTATATCAGATTTTTTAGTATTTTTGCAGGCAAATTATTAACTAAAAACAAAAAAAACATGAGATTAGACGGAAGAAGAGAGAGTCAAAATGTCGAGGATCGCCGCGGCATGAGTACTGGAACCAAGGCCGGTTTGGGTATCGGCGGCATCATTATGGTTGCCTTGATGGCATGGATTACCGGCGGAAATCCGCTGCAGGCTGTGATGCAGGAAGTCGTGCAAAACGGCGGCATCGGCACTGTTCAGGAAGAGCAGATGGACGGTCAGCGTGAATTCACCGAGGAGGAACAGCAGTTGGCAAAGTTTTCGCGTCAGGTGCTCGCCGCCACGGAAGACGTTTGGACAGAGGTGTTCCAGCAGATGGGTCGCAAATACCAACCGCCCACGCTCGTGCTGTTTACCAACCGCGTCAATTCGGCCTGTGGAACGGCATCGTCGGCTGTCGGCCCGTTCTATTGCTCGGGCGACCAGAAACTTTACATCGACCTTAGTTTCTTCACGACGATGAAGAAGCAACTCGGTGCCGATGGCGATTTTTCCTACGCCTACGTGATTGCCCACGAGGTCGGTCACCACGTTGAAAACCTGCTCGGCATCCTTGGTCAGGCACATCAGCAGATGAGCAAGACCGACAAGGTTTCGGCCAACAAAATCAGCGTGCGCCTCGAACTCCTCGCCGACTATTACGCTGGCGTGTGGGCTCACTACGACGACCAGGAATACAACTCGCTCGAGGCTGGCGACATCGAGGAAGCCATCGACTGCGCCCAGAAAATCGGCGACAACTACCTGCAAAAGAAGGCTCAGGGCTACGTTCAGCCCGAGTCGTTCACCCACGGTACCAGTGCCCAGCGCCAGAAATGGCTGAGCCTCGGCATCAAGACGGGCGATATGCGAACGACGACTTTCGGAATCCCCGAGAGCGACCTCTAATTTTTTTAATCACAGACAAAAAAGGGGAAGTTTCACGCTTCCCTTTTATGATATTCGCACAACGCGTCGATGGGTTTCGAAAGGATTTTTCCGACTTCGAAACCCTCTTTTTCGGCGGCTTCACGCAGGAGTTTTTCGTAATTAGCGGCGATGCTTCCGACGAAGTTCACGGCGAGGTCGCGACGGTCGTAGGGCACGATGTTGTGACGGAAAAAGCGCCGAAAACTCTCGATGACCAGCGATTTCAACGCCTCGTTGTCGAGGTGGCGACTCATATATAAAGAGGTGGAAGCCAGAAAACGGTTGGGCATCGGTTCGCGATAGACTTTTCGGATGATGTCGTCGAGCGAAAGCCCCGTTTCCGTCAGGAAATCGTCACGAAGTTCGGCAGGCAACAAACCTTTGAAAATCGCATTCAAAAATGCCTTTCCGAGCGCCGTTCCACTGCCCTCGTCGCCAATGATATAACCCAGCGCAGGCGTGTTTTTCACGATTTTTTCGCCGTCAAACAAACAGGAATTACTGCCCGTTCCGAGAATACAAGCGATGCCCTCTGAATGGCTGCAGAGCGCACGGGCTGCACCGAGAAGGTCGGATTCAGCGTGGAGTGTGACGTGTGGAGTGTGGAGTGTGGAGTGTGAAGCGATGGCGGCAAAGGGCGAACCTGCGGCGAAAGCCTTTTGAAACGCTTCGTTCATCTTCTCCAACTGGTCGGGTCGAACGCCTGCGCCGTAGAAAAACACCTCGAAATCGCCATCGTCAGGCAGTTCTGGCAGCAATTCGCAGCGCAAAATATCCACCATCGCCTCTTCCGGCATCAAAACGGGGTTCAATCCCTGCGTCTGAAACGATTTTCTACCCATTTCGTCGAGCAACACCCAGTCCGTCTTCGTGCTACCGCTGTCGGCCACGAGTACGCTTCTATTTCGATTCCTTAACTTCATATCGCTCAATTTTTCTGCAAAAATACAAAAAACTTTCATCTTTTTTCGTAACTTTGCAGCAAAATTCATGAAGAAATATGAAAAAAACGCTAATCATATTCTTTTTTCTGTTGGCATCGACACTGCAGAGCCACGCGGTGCTGAAGGAAAAGGACATTGACAACACGCTGTCGGTGTTGCGAACTGAACTCACGAAATTCCACTCGGAACTGGAACGGCAAAGCGGTTTCATGAAGGAGCAGCAGTCGGTGATTCGCAAGAACCTTTTCAGCGTGCTCAACCGCTCGAACCAAAATTCGCTGATGCTCTATTCGCAAAAATCGGGCTACATTTTCGACTTGACCTACGCCTGCCACGAGGCGACGGAGCAGTATCAGGAATTTCAGCGGAATGTGATGCCGTTTCGCGTGTTTTTAGACCATGCGAACAACGACATTGCCCGCTACGACAGTCTGATTATCAACCTGTCGAACATGCCGACGATGGCACTTTCCGAGCGTGCGAAAATCGACCGAAACGTGTGTCTGACATTGGCGGTGAACATTCGCCAGACGCTGAAGGACAATCGCGACCAACTCAACGACTACATTGGTTTCTACAAGACCACCGAACAGCAACTGAAAAATCTCGACGACTACGCCCAGAAGCGTTATCTGGACATTCAAACGAGCATTTTCAACAACCGAGGCGACCATTTTTTCAATATTTTGCGGAACTTGGGCGGCAATTTGCGCGACACGCGGCAGGCCATCGCCGAGAAATACCAGTCGTACAACAAGGTGAAGTCCGATTGGGATGCGCGAGTGATGATTTTTCTTTTCGCTGCACTGCTCATCTACAGCCTTATCTCGTTCGCCGTCACCTTCGTGGCCGTGCGTGTGTTGCTGCCGAAACGCTTCCAAACCGAGTCGTTCATGGCGAAGCGCACCTGCATCATCATGGCGGCGTCGGTGGTGATTTTGGCGTTGATTCTCGGTGTGATTCGTGCGACGGTCGAGCAGAATTTCCTGATTATGGCGTCGAAATTGCTCGTGCAATACACCTGGCTGCTCGGCGTGATTCTGATTTCGCTGTTGCTCCGCCTCGACGGTTCGCAAATCAAGAGCGCGTTCAAAATCTATGCGCCGCTCATCTTCATGGGACTATTGATTATCGTTTTTCGTATCGTATTGATTCCCAACGATTTAGTCAATCTGATTCTTCCGCCGTCGTTGCTCATTTGTATGTTTTGGCAGTGGTGGGTCATTCGGAAATATAATCGAAATATTCCGCGAAGCGACGTTTTCTATACCTACATTTCGCTGTTCGTTTTCGCTGCGTCGGTGGGCTGTTCGTGGCTGGGCTACACGCTCGCCAGTGTGCAACTGCTCATCCTCTGGATTATGTTGCTGACTTGCATCCTCACGCTCACCTGCATTTCGGGGTGGCTGAAGTCGTATGCACTGCGCAAAAACATCGAAGTGAAACCCATCACATCGACTTGGTTTTTCCGATTCCTCACGACGGTGATGCTGCCCGTTCTCGCCGTATTCTCGGTGCTTTTCTCGTTCTATTGGGCTGCCGACGTCTTCAATTTGAGTGAAGCGACGCGCCATATTTTCAACCAAAAATTCATCGAATCGAAGAATATCACCATCAGCATCTCGTCGATTGCCCTTGTGGTGAGCCTTTTCTTCCTCTTCAAGTACATCAACCAGACGCTGCAGAGCCTACTACGGCTTTATTTCGAGAAAAGCGACATTTCGACAGCCGGAACGCGCAGTCTGATGACGAAAAACATCGTGCAAATCGTTGTTTGGGGTGCATGGCTGCTGATTTCGCTTGGTATTATGAAGGTGAACAACACGTGGCTCGTGGTGGTTTCGGGTGGACTTTCGACAGGTATCGGTTTCGCCTTGAAAGACATCATTGAGAACATTTATTACGGCATTTCGCTGATGGCTGGACGCATCAAAATCGGCGACTGGATTATCTGCGACGGCATTCGTGGAAAGGTGACAGCCATCAACTACACCTCTACCCTGCTCGAAGCCACCGATGGCTCAGTGATAGCCTTTACAAACAGCCAACTGTTCACGAAAAACTGCAAGAATCTGACGAAAAATCACGGCTACGAACTCGTTTTGCTCGACGTCGGCGTGGCCTACGGCACAAACATTGCCGAATGTCGTCAGAAATTGGTAGATGCCATTAAGGAACTGCACATCACCGACCCGACGAAGGCTCCCGACGTGATGGTGAAAGAGTTTGGCGACAACTCCGTGAACCTGAAAATCAGCGTTTGGCTGCCCGTGATTTCGCAGGCGCTCGACCGCGGTCGTGTGCTTGAATGTGTCTATAACACGTTGGCTGAGAACAAGATTGAAATTCCGTTCCCACAGCGCGATATTCACTTGATTAGTAACAAAAAAGATTAAAAAAATATGAATCCGATTTTCATCGCAGGCCCCTGCGTCATCGAATCTGCTGAACTACTCGACACCGTCGCCGAGGAACTCGTGCGCATCAACCGAACACTCGGCACCGACATCATTTTCAAGGCATCGTTCGACAAGGCCAACCGCACGAGCATGGGCTCGTTTCGCGGTCCTGGAATGGAACGCGGACTGGAAATGCTCGCTGAGGTGAAGACGAAGCACGGTCTGCGCATCCTCACCGACATCCACGAGGCGTGGCAGGCTGCGCCCGTCGCCGAAGTGTGCGATGTGCTGCAAATTCCGGCGTTCCTCTGCCGTCAAACCGATTTGCTCGTAGCGGCGGCGCGGACGGGACGCACGGTGAACATCAAAAAAGCGCAGTTTTTGAGCGGTCGCGACATGCGCTACCCGGTCGAAAAGGCTCGCGAGGCCGGTGCGCAGGAAGTTTGGCTCACGGAACGCGGCAATTCCTTCGGCTACAACAACCTCGTGGTCGATTTCCGCAACATTCCCGATATGCTCGACATCGTGCCGACGGTGATTATGGACTGCACCCACAGCGTACAGCGGCCTGGTGCTGGCGACGGAAAAACCGCTGGCGACCGTCGTTTCGTGCCCTCGATGGCATTGGCGGCAAAGGCATTCGGTGCGACGGGCTACTTCTTCGAGGTACATCCAACGCCCGATCTCGGCCTGAGCGATGCCGCGAATATGCTGGAACTCGCGAAACTCGAAGCGGTCGTGCGACAATTAACAATTAACAATTAACACTCAACAAAAATATGAAATCGCCCAAAGAATATGCCATTCAGGTCATCCGCGACGAAGCGCAGGCCGTGCTCGACCTCATTCCGAAACTCGACGAGCAGTTCGACCGCGCCGTGGAACTCATCTATCGCTGCCACGGCAAAGTCATCGTGACAGGTGTCGGAAAAAGCGGACAAATCGGTGCGAAAATCGCCGCCACGCTCGCCTCGACGGGCACGCCCTCGTTTTTCATCAATCCGCTCGACGTTTTCCACGGCGACCTCGGCGTGATGACGCGCGACGACGTGGTTTTGGCCATCAGCAACTCGGGCCTCACCGACGAACTTCTGCGCTTCATCCCGATGCTCCTCCAAATGCGGGTGCCCATCATCGGCATGAGCGGCAACGGCGACTCGTTGCTCGCGAAATATTCGACCATCCACCTAAACGTGCACGTCGAAAAAGAGGCTTGTCCGCTGAATCTCGCGCCCACAAGTTCTACCACGGCGCAACTCGTCATGGGCGACGCGCTCGCCATCGCGCTGATGGAGAAGCGCAACTTCAAGCCGAAAGACTTCGCTCAGTTCCATCCGGGCGGTGAACTCGGACGGCGACTGCTCACCACCGCCGGCGACGTGATGCGCAGCGACGACCTGCCCGTCATTCCGAAGGAAATGCACCTCGGCGAGGCGATTATCCACGTGAGCAAGGGCAAACTCGGGCTCGGCGTGTCGCTCGAAGACGGAAAAATCGCCGGTCTTATCACCGACGGCGACATTCGTCGTGCGATGGAACGCTGGCAGGCCGACTTCTTCAACCACACGGTTGACGACATCATGACGCGACAACCGAAAACGGTGCTTCCAACGACGAAAATCACTGAGGTTCAACGAATTATGCAACAGCACAAGATTCACACGGTGCTCGTCGGCGACCAAGAGCGCCATCTGCTCGGTGTGGTCGATCATTATTCGTGTATGATTTAATCTGTGGAGTGTGAAGTGAGGAGTGAGGAGTGAGGAGTGTGAAGTGTAATATGAAAAGAATTGAAACGATAAAAAGTTTTTGGACGAGAAAGGTCGTGCTGGCGACACTTTTCACACTTCACCTATCTTTATCCATTTCTTTAGCGCAAACTTCCGATTCGCTGATTATCAATCAATTACGAGAAGAAGGAGTTACATTTTCACACGACAATAAAGTCAAGTTACTGAAGAGCGGACAGGAGAAGTTCGACGATATGTTTCAGGCCATTCGCGAAGCCCATAGCAGCGTGAATCTCGAATATTTCAACTTCCGAAACGACTCCATCGCCATGCTTCTTTTCGACCTTCTGGCGGAAAAAGCCGCCGAAGGCGTCAAGGTTCGTGCGCTGTTCGATGCATTTGGCAATGCTTCGAACAACCAACCGCTGAAAAAGCATCATTTGAAGGCACTTCGCGAGCGCGGAATCCAAATTTACAAGTTCGACCCGCTCGATTTTCCGTGGATCAACCACGTTTTTTCGCGTGACCACCGCAAAATCGTCGTCATCGACGACAGCATCGCCTACATCGGCGGCATGAACGTGGCCGACTACTACATCAACGGCACCGAACAGGTCGGTTCGTGGCGCGATATGCACTGCCGAATCGAGGGAAGCGAAGTTCGCACCTTGCAAGAAATTTTTGCCAGAATCTGGAAAAAAACGACGGGCGAAGACATTGTCATCCCCCCATCCGTGGGGAACGAGGGGGGCTCCTACTCCACCGTCGGCATCATCAACCGCGAACCCCGCACGTCGAACAAAATCATCCGCAAATTCTACTATCATGCCATCGACGACGCGCAAGACAGCATCAAACTCATCAACCCCTATCTGACGATTAACCGCAAGTTCAAGCGCAAGATTCGGAAAGCCGTCAAGCGCGGCGTGAAGGTCGAAATCATGGTTTCCACGAAGAGCGACATTCCGCTCACGCCCGACTGCGTTTTCTACAATGTCCACAAACTGATGAAGCGAGGCGTTGAGGTTTGGATGTACGAGCCAGGCTTCCACCACACAAAAATCATCACCGTCGATGGTCGATTTTGCACCGTAGGCAGTGCCAACCTCAATGCGCGGTCGTTGCGTTGGGACTACGAGGCCAACGCCGTCATCATCGACAAGGCCATCACGCGGCAACTCGACGAGATGTTTGAAAAAGACAAGGCCGACAGTTTCCGCCTGACGGAAGAATCGTGGGACGAGTTCCGCACGTCGTGGCAGAAATTCAGGGGCTGGTTCGCCCATCTATTGGCTCCGTTCCTCTAAATTCGATTGATGTCCACGTAGCCGTTCATCACGGCATAAATCGTGAGTGCCGAAACGCTCCTCACGCCCAGTTTTTCCATAATGTTTTTGCGATGCGTGATGACCGTCGTCAGCCCGATGTTGAGTCGGTCGGCAATTTCCTTGTTGATAAAACCCTGCACGATGAGCGAAAGCACCTCGATTTCGCGGTCCGACAGCATTTTTTCGCGTCCAGAAGCCATTTTCGGCAGGTTTTGACCCTGTCCGTGCGCGTGTTGTTCGAGCATCAACAGCGATTTTATCAACTGCTTTTCAGGCTGATTGATGCAGAGCGAATGGAAGTCGCGCATCTGTGAATTTGGGTCGGTTGAAGTGGTCAGAACGATGGTTTTTCGACGATGTTCAAGGAAAAAATTACGATTTTCCAACACCAGATTCATCGCCACGAAATAATGCACATAGCCCTCGGGCTCGTTCGCCTCCAACTCGGCAAACGACCCGAACACATCGACCTGCATCATCGACGGCATCACCGCTTGCAACATCTGCCGCAAGCCAATCGCCGCCAACGTATTACCATCGACAACGGCTATTTTCGGATGGAAATTCTCCATTTTTCAGCCTTTTTACGCCTCTTCTAAACTTTTTCCTGTCTTCAAATTCTCGACAAAGGCATCGATTTTATGCAATTCGCGCGGAATACGGATGTTCTGCGGACAATGCGACTCACACCGACCGCAACCGATGCAGTGGTTGGCCTGACGCAGACGCGGAACGCTTCGGTCGAGTCCAATCAAGTAATTTCGGCGCAGTTGTGCATATTTGGGGTCGAGCGCGTCGGTCGGCAGCGTCCCCTCGTTCTTACATTTGTTATAATGTTGGAAAATGCCCGGAATGTCGATTCCGTAAGGGCACGGCATACAATATTTGCAGTCGGTGCAGGGAATGTTTTGCATCGAGAAGAGTTTGCGAGCGATGTGGTCGTCGAGGAATCGCTGTTCCTCCTCATTGAGCGGCTTCAGCGGACAGTACGACAGTAGATTGTCCTTCAGATGCTCCATATAGGTCATTCCCGACAGCACGGTATAGACACCCTCGGGCGTACCTGCGTAGCGGAAAGCCCACGACGCCACGCTGTGTTCGGGGTCGCGTTTTTTCAGTTCGGTGGCAACGAATTGCGGCACATTTGCCAGTCGTCCGCCGAGCAGCGGTTCCATCACAGCGGCAGGAATGTTTCGCTTCTGAAGTTCGCCATAAAGGTAGCGCGCATCGGTATTTCGGTCGTTGATTTCGTTGGCGTAGTCCCAATCGAGATAATTCAGTTCAATCATCACGAAGTCCCACTTGTATTTGTCGTGCCACGACAGCAGCGTGTCGAACACCTCGATGTCGCCGTGATAGGAAAAACCGAGGTTGCGAATGCGACCTGCCTTGCGTTCCTCAGCGAGATAATCGAGCATTCCGTTGTCGATATAGCGCGTGCGGAATGCGTCCATTCCACCGCCGCCAATGCTGTGAAGCAAGTAAAAATCGATGTAATCGACCTGCAATTCCTTGAACGAATTTTTATACATTTGGATGCTCGCCTCGCGCGTCTGCGTTTCGGGTGCGAAATTCGACAGTTTCGTCGCCACGAGATACTCGCTACGCTTGTGACGGCTCAAGGCGATGCCCGTGCTGCGCTCCGACATTCCTTGACAATAGGCGGGACTCGTGTCGAAATAGTTCACACCGTGTTCAATGGCGTAATCCACGAGTTGATTGACCATTTCCTGGTCGATTTCCGCCTTGTTTTCACGTGCCGATTCGCCGTGATCGACGGTCGGCAGGCGCATCATTCCATAGCCGAGCAGCGAAACCTTGCCCGTGTTGGGAATATCGCGGTAGGTCATCTGACCGACAGGCGGCTCCACCTGCTGTTTGTATTCGTCTTCAGCGGCTTTCTGACCCTTGGACTTGCAGCCGACGAGTGCCGCACTGGTGGCAACGGTTCCTGCTCCGAAAATCTTCAGAAACGAGCGGCGGGAAATATTTTTGTTATTCATAATTATTAATTTTTAATTATTAATTTAATCTGTGCACTTCGTGTCCTTCGACATAAATCGCCGAGAATGGACGTGCCGGACAGAGATTTTCGCAGGCTCCACAGCCGATGCAGCGCGATTCATTCACCGCTGGAACATAGGCCGATTCTTCATTTTCTTCATCGACTGGCACCATTTCGATGGCTCCGACGGGACAATGACGGGCGCAGTTGCCACATTCGACACCGTCGGTCAGCGGAATACAGTTTTTCTTGACCCAAACGGCGTGTCCGATTTGCGTCGAAGCCTTTTCCTCGGGCTTGATGAGTTTGATGGCACCCGTCGGACAAACCTCCGAACAGTCGTTACACTCGGGACGGCAATAGCCTTGCTCGTAACTCATCGTCGGCATCATCAGCGTCATCAGGTCGGACGAGGGTCGCAACACCTGATTCGGACATTTCGACACGCAGAGTTGGCAGCCCGTGCAGTGTTGCGCGAAATGCTTGGCCGACAGCGACCCCGGCGGTGTAATCGGGGTTTGGCGATGGGGCGCAACCTTGTCTTCGATGGTCGCAAAACCACCATCGACTTTCTTCGCCTCCTGAGCCAAAGCAGCCGTCGAAACCATCGCCGTAGCCAACAGGAACGAGCGTTTGGAAGTGTCGGGCTTCTCTTCAGCAGCCTCCTTTACTCCATTACTCCCCAACTCCTTCACTCCATACTTCAACGCCCCAAACTTACACTGACTGACGCAATTTCCACAGACCACGCAGCGCGAATAATCCACCGTGTGGGTCTTGTAATCGATGCAGGAAGCCTTGCAATTCTTCGTACAAAGCGAGCAATTACGGCATTTTTCGGCATCAAATCGAATTTTCATCAACGAAAAACGGCTGAAAAAACTCAACACTGTGCCGACGGGACAAATCGTGTTGCAATAGGTTCGACCGTTCGCGAATGCCAACGGAATCAACACCAAACAAGTGATGCCAGCGATGGCAAGCACCATTCCAAACGACGGCAACAACACATCGACCGAATAGAACGCATAACTGTCGATACTCTCGGCAATGGCGGCCAGACCGTTGTTCGCCAATTTCCAAATCGGTTGGAAAATCGTCGTGGCGATGCGTCCGAAAGCACTATACGGCTCAAGCAACTGGAAAATGCTGCCGATGCCTGCCACGAGTGCCACGACAAACACGCCGAGCATCGTGTAGCGCAGCCACGAAAGGGCTTTCGAGGCGGTGTAGCGGTTCTTTTTCGCCTTCTTGCCCAGCCACGCAATGATATCTTGGAAAATGCCGAGCGGACAAATGACGGAACAGTAGATTCTCCCAAAAATGAGCGTCAGCACGACGAGGGCGACAACCACAATGAGGTTCAGAGCGAGAATCGCAGGCAAAAACTGGATTTTCGCCATCCATCCGAGCCAACAATGCGCCACGCCCGTGAAATCGAGGAAGAGCAGCGTGATGCCGATGAACATCACGGTGGCCAATGTAATTCTGATTTTTCTTAACATAGTTATTGAGTTGATAGTTTACAGTTGACAGTTGAGAGTTTTTTTAAATTGTATAGATACTGATTTCGTAGAGCAACCAAATCGGCAGCGACACGATGATGAGCGTGAAGGCGTCGGTGGTTGGGGTGATGATGGCTGCCACGATGAGAATGACAACGACGGCGTGGCGACGATAATCGCGCATCAACTGCCGATTGAGCAGTCCCATCCGTCCGAGAATCCAACAAACGACGGGCAGTTCAAACACCAATCCCATCACAAGGCTCATCGAAATGAGCGTGTCGATGTACGACTGAAGCGTCAGCATATTCGCCACGTCGGCACTGACCTGATACGTGCCCAAAAATTTCACCGTCAGCGGGAAAATCAGACAGTAGTTCAACAGCGTTCCGATGGCGAACATCACATAGGCACTGCCCACGATTTGCACCGCATAGCGACGCTCGCGCTCGTAAAGGGCTGGCGAAACGAAGGCGAAAATCTGATAGAGCACATAGGGCGACGCGACGAGCAATCCGGCGTAAATTGCCACCTTCAGGTGAATCATAAACTGCTCGGTCAGCCCCGTGTTCATTAGCCCGACGCTAAACGGCTCGACACCCATCAGCCGAAAGGTGAAGAAGTCGCTCGAGCGCGGTGCCAGCACGATGTCGAACAGCGTTTCCTTGAAACTGAACGCCACGATGCCAACCACGCCGACCACCGCCAGACAGCGCAAAATCCGCGTCCGCAGTTCGTCCAAATGGTCCCAAAACGAGGCCACTTCCGTGTCACGGCTCATCTTTCTTCGCCTCTTTTTTCTCGTCCAGTTTCAGGTCGTCCTCGACCTCTTTCATTCCGTCCTTAAAACTCTTCACGCCCTTTCCCAAGCCCTTCATCAGTTCGGGAATCTTCCTTCCACCGAAAACGAGCAGGATGATGAACGCGATGACTAATAGTTCAGGTACTCCAATTCCAAACATAATTATAATTGATAAGATTGTTCGACAAATTTCTATTTAATTCCTCGCAAATGTAGTTATTTTTTTTGAACGAAACAAGATTTTTTACATTTTTTTAGATTTTTCGCACTTGAAAAAAATTCTTCTCGTCATTTTCATCGTTTTTCTTTTGCCGATTCAGAATTATTGCGTAAATTTGCAGGTTATGAATACAAGAAATTCGACCCTAAGACGTTGGATTGTGATGGTCATCGTGTCGTTCGCGATGATGACCGGCTACGTGTTTTGGGACATTGTGTCGCCCCTTTCCACCACGCTGAAAGCCCCGCTCTACGAGGGCGGAATGGCGTGGACGGCGGCGGAATACGGCTTTTATGCCGGTTCGTACAGCATTTTCAACATTTTCCTGCTAATGCTGTTTTTCGGCGGTGTCATTCTCGACAAGTGCGGCATCCGCTTCACGGGCATTCTCGCCACGGGAATGATGCTCGGCGGCGCGGCGGTGAATTGGTTGGCGCTCTCGCATATCGTTCCGACGACCTACGTCGAAATGCCGTTCACATTTTTCGGCCTAATACCCGAACATTTGAAGACGCAAGTGCTCGTTTCGGCGATGGGTTTCGGACTGTTTGGCGTCGGTTGCGACATCACGGGCATCACCGTCTCGAAGGTCATCACAAAATGGTTCACGGGTCACGAACTCGCCTCGGCAATGGGACTTCAAGTGGCGATGGCGCGACTCGGAACCGCCTCGGCCATCAGCCTCAGTCCGCTCATTGCGCAAAATTACGGACTTTCTGCCTCGTTGCTCGTCGGTGCACTGCTTTTGTTGGCAGGATTTCTGATGTTCATCGTCTATACGTTGATGGATAAATCGGAGAAAATCGAAGGTAAAAAAAAGAACTTTTCACTGACGAAAAACCTCTCGCGACTCGCCACGAACAAAGGCTATTGGCTCATTGCGCTGCTCTGCGTGCTGTTCTACACGAGCATTCGCCCGTTCCTCAAATTCGCCACCGACGTACTCGTCAATAAATACGGCATCGACCCCGTCACAGCGGCGTGGATTGTGTCGCTGCTACCCTACGGAACCATCGTTCTCACGCCACTTTTCGGCTCGGTTTACGACCGCATCGGACGCGGTGCCACGCTGATGCTCGTCGGTTGTGCGCTCGTGCTCGTTTGCCACGTCGTTTTGGCGCTTCCGATGGCGAATGCGACGTGGTTTGCAACGGTGGTGATGGTGCTGCTCGGTGTGGCATTTTCGCTCGTTCCGAGTGCGATGTGGCCCAGTGTGCCGAAACTCGTTCCGATTGAGCAACTCGGCACGGCCTACAGCATCATCTATTTCATTCAAAACATCGGACTGATGCTTGCGCCGATGTACATTGGCAACATCATCGACGACTACACCTCGCCCGACGGCCACGTCGATGTCACCGTTCCGATGTCCGTCTTCGCGCTGTTCGCCCTCGCCTCAGTCGTGGTCGCCGCCCTGCTTCTCTATGTCGATCGCCGCGAGGACTATGGGTTGGAAAAATCAAATATAAAATCGGAAAAAGGAAAATAATTGGGAAAAATTTTGTATCTTTGCAAGTGAAATGCAATCAAACTCGAAACAACCAAGAAAAAATGGATATTCAGAAGATACAAATCAATGTCGATGATCATTTTCGTGAAGTCACGAAATTGATAGTTTGGGCGAAAGGTGTAGCGTGAAATACAAGATTTTATGCTCACCCCCTACGCCTGTTAAAAATAAGGAAATGAAACAATTGATATGATATTTAGACTCGAAACCCCAGAACACCAAAGGACTGCCATACAGAGTGTGGTGGAGGTCTTTCGTGGGATAGAACGAAATATATACGACAATGCTACGGATGAGGACATTCGGGCCAACTATTGCTCGTTGTCTTTGGAGGCATTGATGGCAAACATAAACAAAATTATGGTTGAAAACGGAATAGATCCTTTACAAACCTATTTTCAAGAAACCAGAAACGCATGCATCGAAATGGAGACAGGAACGGGCAAGACATTGACTTATCTCCAAACTGCATACGAATTGTACAAAGAATATGGGCTAACAAAGTTCATCGTTCTTGTGCCGTCAATTCCTATCCGTCAGGGAGCCATAGATACATTTGAGAATTTCAAAGTCCAACTGGAAGACAAGTACGGTTTTACTCCCAATGCTTTCGTCTATGATAGTTCCAAGTTGAGCGACCTCCGTGATTTCATAACTGCTGAGACGCCTCAAATAATGATAATGACAATGGCCTCGTTCAACTCTGAAGATAAGATTCTGAATCAAGAAGTGCGTGAAGACCTGTTCAACAACAAGCCCTTCATTGAGGCTATCGCTCGCACTCATCCCATCGTTTTTATGGACGAGCCGCAAGAGGGTATGGACACGGAAAATTCACAACTTTGGCTTTCAAAGCTTTCTCCGTTGTTCAAGTTCCGATATTCTGCCACGCATGCTGTGAAGGTTAATATGCTCTATCAACTGACCCCAAGTGAGAGCTATCGTTTGGGACTGGTCAAGAAAATTGAGGTGCTTACTGTGACTGAGAAAAACGATGAAGCAACTCTGAAAATCGAAATCAGCGAAGTGCAGGAAACCAAGACAGAGCCAAAGGTGAAGTTGAAGTTCTGGAAATACAATAAATCCAAAGAGAACTTTGTCTTCAAAGATTCCAACCTTTTAAAGAAAGGCGATAACCTT
>Ga0256404_1001417_pt1 | contig 58002 bp, 43 predicted proteins | sample RumenRJG_01DNA_FD_185990 | JGI IMG/M metagenome (GOLD analysis project Ga0256404, IMG submission 185990) | Bovine rumen microbial communities from Lethbridge, Alberta, Canada - RJG_01 | ecosystem: Host-associated > Mammals > Digestive system > Stomach > Rumen | place: Canada: Alberta | collected... | reverse complement strand
GGGGTAGAAGTCCTTAATCCTGTCGACTAAGGCCACCTGGGCCGGGTCGTTGGGGTCGATTTCGGTTTTCAAGTCCCTGTAGCTGTTCTGCAAGTTCTCGAGGGTCGAGAACTTGTATTGTGCGCAGATGCCCACGTTGCGCCGGTGGTCGGCGTCGGCTTTGAAGAACTGGGCGATGTTATCCATCAGGAAAGCGTCGAGGTTGCTGCCGCCGTGACCGTAGAAGATGATGGTGTAGTCGGCCAGCGGCTGTTGCTGCGGCTCGTCGGGGTTAATTACTGGGTTGTCGTCGCTGTCCGACGAACACGATATGAATACGCTTGCACCGCTGATGAGGATGGCAATGAGCACCCATTGCATTAAATTCTTCATTATCTGTTTCATTATTTTTTAATCATTACTTAGAGTTAAAAAATGCTTGCAAAGGTACAAAAAGTTTTTGAAATTTAGCGTCTTCGCCCGCCATTTTTTCCATTATCTCTTACTATTACGGCTGTTATTCCCTGAAATCACTTGGTTTCGCCCCTAAATTGGTTTGTACATAACGACTGAAATGTGAGAGCGATGAGAAGCCGAACATATCGCTGATGTCAGTAAACGTGAGGCTGCGATCACGCAACAATCGGCTGATGTCGAGTGCCGTGTAGCGGGTAATCCAAAACGCTGCAGGCAATCCGCTTACCTTCTTGCAGACCTCGCTGAGATATTTCGATGCGACACATAATTTGTCGGCATAGTAGCCGATGTCGCGGTTCTGCCGGAAGTCGCCACGTTCCAGCATCGACATGAACTCCTCCATCAGCTGATGTTGCTGGGAGGTGATTTTGTCTGTCGGATATAACTGGGCATGGAAGTCGAAGAAGTCGATAATCATGCAGTCGCCAGCCTCGAAGCGGAATGCCCGCCCATTGCGCTCGAACGTGCAATACCCATCGTGGCAATAGGCGTGGCAGAGATAGTCGGTGAACTGTGGCTCACCGATTCTCTACAATGTATTGTCTATGATAATATGCTGAATCGTTTCCGTTGGATTTTATTAGGTTCACACTTGTATTTCAACCTGCTGTACTGATTTGTTTTTATCACAAGCTCCGCAATTGCTGCATCCGTTGCAGGTCATTCGACTGCCACAGGTGTTGCAATGTTCACGAAAGAATGGTTCCGGCGTGATTACATCTGTTCCAAACAGCGTACCGCCCGGCATTCGTAGAATCCTTGGAACTTTACGCCCTTGATAGCTCAATCCCGAAAGAAAAGCCTGCTTGCTGTCAAGGAAATACATATAGCAGTGTGCACAGCCTTCGCTTACTTTGTGGCAATCATGCCAGGGATTCCAGATAATCATTTCTTCTTTCCCTTACTTCAAAACAATAATATCACTAATAGTTCGTAATCATTAAATAAAATGCCATGACGGTGAAACCAAATCCGAATTACCCTGATACTTCAAATATCTCAAATGAGCATTTGAAGAACTATATTGAAGCAGTTAAAGACGGAGATAACCCTTCGATTGAAAGTTGTTCCAATCAATTGAAGGACTATCTCCTTGCAAAGGTTGATGAGGCAATCAAAAAGTTCTATAGACAAGACATTGATTTACTCAATACTGGTATGAACGAGATGACTGTTAGTGGTCGTTTGGCATTTTACCTTCAAGAATTATATAATGACTTTAAGGGCTATTATGTGGATGTCGAATATTATAGACTCAAAGTAAAACCAAGTAAGGTTAGAGATAAAAGGAAAGACAGAATACGGTGTGACATACTTCTGCATGCCGGAGGAAATTGCAATGCCAGAATTGACAATCTTCTTGCTATTGAAATTAAATTGGAAAAGAGTGATGATGATGGTAATTCTGATTTGTGTAGATTAGCTGAATTTGTTATTCCTGATCGTCCAGAAACGCCAGAAGGCGCAGTCCATAGTACATTGGTTGGCTTGTTTTTGAGGTTTGGTGAGAATCGTTGTGATAAAGTTTTAGTTACATCTGCGGGGTTTACTGATATTGGTCAAGAATGAATCTGTGTTAAGATAAATACCCAGATTGAGTTATTTCAGCAGATTTCTGCCTGTATTCCCTTCCAATACTTGCATTTGCTGAATGGCAATTTGATTGAGTTTTACAAGTCGTTCACCCTGTGGAATGCCCTCATTGATTAGTACTGCATTAATATTCTCCATGTTCGATAGACATATCAGCTCGTTGATGGTGGCATAGTCACGGATATTGCCTTTCAATTCAGGATTAGCCTCGCGCCATTGTTTAGCAGTCATTCCAAACATGGCTACATTCAATACATCTGCTTCTTCGGCATAGATGATACTTGCCTGCGCAGAAGTGATTTCTTCTGGAATCAAATGGCTTTTGATGGCATCAGTATGAATATGGTAGTTAATCTTGGATAGTTCTCTCTTTGCCGTCCAGCCCAACATTTTCTGCTCTTCGGCTTTCAGTCGTTGATATTCCTTCACCAACAGCAACTGGAACTTGGGGCTTATCCACATGCCAAAGTGGTAGGCAATATCGCGATGGGCATAAGTGCCACCATAGCGACCTGCTTTAGAAAAGATTCCAATGGCACCTGTCTTTTCTATCCATGTTTTTACTGACAGAACAAAGTTATTGCTACCCGCCATATTTCTAAATGTACCGAATTCGGTACAATTAAAATTGGGGTTGTAGAGCATTTCCCATTCTCCAAGGTACTCAATCGTGCTTTTCAGACTGAGCCAACGGAAAATAATGTGCTCTTGCAACTGACTACGAGCCATATCGGTCAGTGAAATGTAATCATCGTCATTATGTGAAACGACAGTTATCTCTGTATTCTGGACATTAATCTTTGCCATAAGTAATCTATCTGTTATGAATTATGTGTGCAAAGGTAGTAAAATAATTCGAAACATAAGAAAAATCAGCATATTATTTCGATAGAAGGACGTAGCCTAATACGCACTTTTCTGGCAGATGCCACAAAAGATGCTGCAATCTGCTTAGAGAGCTAAGAGCAAGCTCAGAAGAAAAGATATGAATAGATTTGGTTCTTTCAAAAAGAATGATTACCTTTGAGACTGCGTCTCGAAGTTCTTGGACAAGCCAAGCGAACGAGTTCGAGTTCTCTCGTTCGAAAATACTCAAATAAATTTGGTGTTTTGCTCACTTATTCGTAACTTTGCACCCGATGATGGGATTTATTGGCCTCCACCCCCAAAACATACTGTTTGACATCATCAAAGATACTGTTTGACATCATCAAAGATACTGTTTGACATCATCAAAGATGCTGTTTGACATCATCAAAGATCAAAGGAACTGTTTGATTTCCCATAATTTCCCATAATTTCTTTCTTAAAATATATAGGGATAAAAAGAACGAGAACTATTCTCGTCGCTACACCACAAGTTCCGTTGAGGCCGCAAACAGCCCCTGTTAATGCTGCCGACAGCCCCTGTTAAGGCTGCTGACAGCCCCTGTTTGACTTTCAGACAGGGGCTGTTTGCGACCCTATCAGCCCCTGTTTACAGGCTTGTTTAGGGTCATTGGGGGGCATGTAGGGGGCACGTAGGGGGCGCGTTTATAGGCAAGATGTGCCCCCCGTAATTGCCCATATACAAAGGGAAAACAAGCAAAGGGGGCACGGGGGGCACATTTTTTGTAACAAACTTCCGATGTGCTACAGTTCCAGCGCAGCAACCCTTGGTATGCAACCGACGAGGAAGTTGACAAATTGCGTCAGGAATACTTAACCGAGAAGTACAAATGAAGCGAGTTACATTGGAAACTTGTGACTGCTTGACATAGTTGAGTACGCTTTCCTTTGACACCTTCCATCGCATATACTCATCGCGATATGCTTGGATAATGCCTTGATTAACAAGATTCTCAAACTCAGCCTTTACTGCTATTCAAGTATTTCCTTGCAGTCAGTCCACAGATAAGTTTATCGTTATTATTACTTGCCATAGGTTATTGTTTTAGAAAGAATCATATTTCCTGCTATTCTAATTCTTTTAGCAAATCGTCATTCACAGTTGTCGTCTCGAACTCCTCCATAAGCAAACTATATCAGATGGTTCACCTTTATCTTCTTCCACTTCTTGCCTATACCAAGAATATCTGCATTACTATCTTTAATAACCAATTCTCCCTTTTGCAATCCTGCAATAGTAGCCTTTAAGTCGAGGAATTCTTTACCTGAGACACCAAAGATGTCTCTCAAAACGCCATCAGATATACTCTGTTGTTTCATAATCAGAGGATACTGGGCGTTGGCATAGAAGTCGAATGACTTACTCTTGAAGTCATCCATGTTCTGCGTTGCCAAAATGATGCTCAAACCTTTGTTACGACCTACGGCAATCAGATTCCTCAACGGACGATTGTCAAAACTTAGCATGTAATGTGCCTCATCAATAATTGTAAAGTGACGAATCTCCACATAATCCTCGCTGACAGCTTGTTTCTCCAACAACTCATAGAGGTTATTCAATTTCGAGATAACGAAATAGACTATTGCCTTGGCTATTGGACCGTCCTTAGGATAGGAGTCCATTTTCACGATAAACGAGTCTTTAACAATATTTACCTTATCTTCTTCAGCAAACAGATTCGCCCTGACGAGTTGATCCAATACGGATGTTACGCTGTCATCATTGTCAGGATTAGGCATTCCCTCACGATACTTGTCCAGCATCAGTTTGAAAGTGATAGGTGCACCTTTCGTCTTCTTATAGGCCTCACTAATAGCAATACTTAATCGATTACTCATCTTCGAACTGATGGTGGCCCTGTCAAGAGCACATAAGGCACTGGCCATTTCAGTTGCGTAGAGATTGATTTCCTGAATGGCTCTATCCCTAAAGTCCTTGAACGGTGTAAATGGCAACGGTGACAAAATGGGATCGAGAATGCAACTCCTGTCCACCTCGAAGAGTTTTAGCCAATGATTGTTCATCGGGTCAGAAAACTCACCCTTATAGTCGAACAACAGGAAATTGACAGGATATGGCGACTCTATTGATAGCGTCCTCAGCTGATTGATAAGCACAGCCAGAAGGTTTGTTTTTCCAGAACCCGTAGTGCCTGCTACCAATATCTGCGTATTCGAGATGCTACGGCTGTTAATATCAAGCAAAGCTTCCATATCCTCATCATACTGGCCAATCATCAGTTGGAGTGCAGGAATACCACCAGTACGATTCTTTCCTCCAATTGTCTGTGCCATCATAAACGTGTCAAGATTCTCTCCTTGCAACAGGTAGTCCCTGCCGCGATACATCTCAGAGGCAATAATCCTTGACACCGTCGGACTATCCGTCCAGTCTATATCAAACTCCTGATAGCGCAACTTCAGCAGGGCACCGAATAAATCCTTTAGCTCCAAATACGTGAAGAAACTAGATGGTATACGGATGCTCGACTTGGACAGTTGTATCTCTGTCAGGCAATCCATATTTCGTTTTTCTGACAGATACAGTCCAACTATCAGACAGATACGCATAATCTTGTTGCCCGTCAGCACAACCTTTCTTTCGCCTGCGGCCTTATATTGCAGGTTGATACGCTGCTCCACCTTTTCCTTTATTTCATTCAAATTGTCAAGGATTCCTTCTGCTTGTCTTAGGTTATCAAATGAAATATCCATAGTCACTCTAAACTTTAAACTATCAACTCTAAACTATTTTAGTGGTATTCCAAAATATCCTTCTTCTACGCTAGTGTTCTGCTGCTCCACATTTCTATGAAGCGTATAGGTCTTCGAGATAAACGGCTCCAACTTCTTGTAGTCTGAGTCTTTACGTATCTCTGAGGTCGTGCAAAGCAATATAGTCTGCTCTGCCAGTTCTGGGAAGTACTCTTCCATCAGCACGTCACGGCTGCTTTCATCTAGTACGCCCATCACGGTGTCAATCATCACAGGCGGATTGTAATCACCGAGGTTTCGCAATACTTTCAGCAGTACCTGAATAAAAATCTGTTTAGATGCAGCATTCAACTGGTTCAGAGCAATCTCATTGCCTGCCGTATGATACATCTTGATAGAGAAATTGTCCAGTTTATCAGAAAGTTCCACTTTGGCGATATGACCTTGGTAAGCCAAGAGCAGCTTATTCAGTTGTTCTTTCATCTGTGCTTCTATCAGGGCTTTCTTGTTAGTCAGCAGACTGTTGGCAACTTCTTCGAAGAAAGGCACCAGTTTCATCAGCGTATCGTACTTTACGTCTGGTTCTTGCTGTATCTGAACATCATAACTCTTAATCTCTGCATCTTTCTTGGCTATTTCACCATTGATACGCTCCACGTCTTTTTTCAGCATTTCCAGTTCCCGTTTTTTTTCTTCGTACTCCTTGATGATGTTAGTACTGCCTTGTGTCAGCGTACTTTGAAGTGTGTCACGCTGGATTCTCAAGTTGGGCAGCTCTTTGATTTGCTCGTCCAGGCTTTTGCGCTGATTATCCAGTTGTACAAAGTTGTTGACGGCATTCAGTTTCTTCAGCCCATTTAGTGCCTCCAGATCTATATCATCCAAAAAGGCATAGTCATCATGGGCCACAAAGTCTTTCTGAGTAGACAGAATATGGTTTGCCACACTCTTAGGCTCCACATCGTTTGCTATCAGGGAAAATTCTTTCAAATAGTCTATCACTTTATTTGTGATGTCCTCAACTTCATCTTGCGTGTAGCGTTGCTCCAGTGCCTTGCGCAGTTCGTCCTTCTTTTTGCGAATAGCATCAATCTCTGGTGAAAGACTGGCAGACAGTTTGGGCAGAAAGACATTCATCTCGATGGTGTCGATAAAATCTTTCATCTGCTCCACATAGTCAGTGGCCTTTTTCTCAGTTTCCTTGATGGATGTGTTCAACTGCTGCACTTGCAGACGAATATGTTCTTGGTCTTCAGCTCCCTGCTTTGCTTTGTCGTATGTCTGCTTCATTGAGGTGAGATACCTAAAGATGACATCTTGATTTCCCTCATTCGTCTTCAGTTCCTCTTCCAACTTTTGTTTGTCCTCGCAAAGCTTGTTGTATTCCTGTACCTCCTTTTCTGCTTTCAGGCGTTGCATCGAACGCTCTTGCAACAGCTTCTCTGACGATTTCTTCAGTTGCACATATTTGTTGAAACCCAATACGTTTTGGAAGTTATCTCGGATAATCTGTGCAAACACATTATCCTCCAGCAATTTACTCGACTGCATGGCGTCAAACAGGAAGTACTGGCTCAACTCTTGGGGCAGGTTTGCTTTGATGATCTTGTTCACCTGTTGTTCGCTCTGAGCACGTTGTGCAGCAGTTGTAGCTGTTCCGTATGAAAAGACGCTACCGTTCATGTTCAGATAGACCGATTCAACAGGTTTCCCTGCCGGATTCAGGATGTAGCTACGTCGCAGTACGTACTTCTGCGTCTGATGCAGTACCTGTCCTGTAAACACCAGTTCTAGTTCTATCTTGGGCTCTGTCTTACCGTAAGCGCCGTTGTTCAGCAATTCTTCAAACTGCTGCTTGTTCTTGATGTTCAGGCCGTATAGTGCTCCATAGATGGCCTCGAAGAGCGTGGTCTTACCGCCGCCGTTATTACCGCCTATCAATATGATGGGGCATTCGTCCTCCACCTGCAGGTCTAAGTCCAGACTCAGATATGTCTTGAAGTTGGTTGCCTTGATTCTTTGTATCTGCATAACGCTATGCTCTTAATTCTTTCAACGCCTTGTCGATTACTTTCTCTGTGGCAGCATCGTCCATCTCTATCCTGTCCACCTTCGCTTCATGATAGCGTTTCAGCACCTGCTCTTTCAACCACTCTGAATCCAGTTCGTGTTTCTCGCAAAGTTCTGCTATCACTTGCAAGTCCGGCTGTCTGATGCCGTATTCCAGGAATGCCCTGTCAAGTCCTTTCTTCATATCTGCTATACTTTGATTAATCGTTAAACATATCGGTCTGGGAAGAAAGCATCCCATCCTCTAACATCTGAAGTGGTGTCTATATGCAGAGGCGAATAATACCACACATCGTTTTCCTCAACAATAACACCTCCTTGTAAATCCTTATCTGCCATATAGTCAACCAGCGCATTGTGCTTGTTGGGAGCCTCAGAGTCGCTGTTTTCTGTTTTCGTATCAAACAGGAAAACCTTTCCATTCTTCATTCTAATGATGAAATCCACATAGAACAACGACTTCTCTTTTTGCGAGTTTTCGTAAGGAATGCTATAGTGTTGTTTACCCTCGTCACCATTCTTATACCACCAGTCAATATAATCCTTATTGGCTTCCAAAAACTCTGAGAAGCGACGTTCTGGAGTTGAAACGGTATTCAACTCGATAAATGGTAACAAAGCATGATCTTCCACCTTAGGCATCACATGATGAGTGCTCTCTTTGTAGAGACGCTCTGCTGGCACCTCCCAAGTATATTGCTCAAAGGCACGTTCTTTTGCCTTGCGTTGTCTTTCCTGTAACTTTCGTTCATAGTTAGCAAGTGCCTTGGTGATAATATCTGTAAACTTGGGTTTGTTTGCATGATATAGAATTACCTTCTTGGCATCCGTCTCAAACAGTTCAAAGAGAATTTCCATTGCTTGCATCAAGTAGCCAGCCAAGATGTCTGTGCTATGGGCTTTCTCAAAGTTTCCCAGCAGCGAACGACAAAAGTCAATATAGATGCGATGCACCTCGCCAGCACTCTTGGCAAACTCCTTACGTTCACGCTTATCAATATCAATGATGCCCACTTCATTTTGGAACACGATATTCTCTGGCACTTCAACACCCAAACGGAGCACGTCAAACTTGATATGTTCATTTTGCTCTACCTGTTTTCTGTTTTGTGCAGCTATACTCTCATCTGGATCTGAGTCTGGAATCTCTTCATCATCAAAACTGAAGCTGAATTGTTCCCATTTTACCAACCAGTTCCTGCTGAAGCAGTCTATCAGTTCCTTCTTAAAGTCTGGACCAAGACGGTTACGATCAGAACTCTTATAAACGCTGTAATACGACTGTAAAGAGACGTTTTGCAGATTCTCCCTACGGATAGCCTGCAAGGCATCCTTGTTCAGATAGTCCATATCCTCAGCTACTATCTGTATCTGATCTTTGCTGATGTCAGTATAGACGTAGCCCACATTCAGCAAGTCGTTCTTATAGAACTTCTGTTCTGGCATTCTGAGAATGCGCCCTACCGTCTGAATAGTAAACTGATTGCTCTGCAGCTTACGGAAGATGAGCAAAACGGCAGCACGTGGACAGTCCCAACCAAGCGCAATAGCCTGCTTGAAAATCAGCACCTCAGTCATATTGTCTGGCTCTTCCAAACCTTCCAAGTTCTCCTTTTCGCCAGAGAGCCATACAGCCAGTTTCTTATTCTCCGTTGTTATATCCTTAATCTCTCTGAGATATGACTTTACTTGTGTGGCAATAGCAGAATCCTCAGCTGTCATGCTCTCAGTAGTATCGTTGGGCAACTGTATCAACAATAGTGGATTGATGTTTGTTCCTTCCTTCTTATAAGCCTCAGCCAACAGTCTGCGTTTCTCTAAGGCACATTGAATCAGGTGGATGTTCAGCTCGTTCTCGTCATTATAACCTTTGGTGATATCAGGATTCAGCACCACTTGCTTCTTAATCATTTCCTCCTTCACTACTTCTTCACGACTAATTGTCACCTTATGGTCAGAGTTAGTCTTGGGAGTAGCCGAGATACGAATCTCCACCTTGGGATTTATCTTTTGCAGCACCTTCGCACTCTTATCAGCTGATTTTGACCAGAACAAGTGTTCCTCGTCAATCACAACGATGATAGGCAGTCCCTTTTCTTCCTGCGTCCTGCGAGTAATCTCATAGAGCGAAGCATTCTGCTCTGAGTCGCGCACCATCACGTTCTTCTCTTTATTGATACTCTCCCAGTTCACAAACAGGATTTCGCCTGGATGTATCACGCCCTCACTTTGGTCTATCTCGTCATACATCACAGGCTTCAGCAGACGCGTTTCCGTGAAGTAGTTTTTCATCTTGAAATAGCTCTGCTGATGCAGTTTGTTGGGGGCAATCCAGATGAAAGCCACCTGCTGATAAGGACTGTCGCCACGGCTCTGCAACTCTTCTGTCAGGTCTGCCAGCATCTGCGAGGCCATCACCGTCTTTCCTGACCCAGTTGGTGCCTTGAATATCAATGTCTTTCTGTGTCCCGTCAAACGAAGTAGGTCAATGGTTTTATCCACTAACTCATGAACATACTTTTGTTGATACTTTATTTCTTTCATCACTTTTCTTGTTTTATTCGGAAATTATTCTTAATTTTGCAGCCATAAAACTGATATGAAGATATGACAGCAGTTGCAAGGAAATTGTTAGAAACCCCTATGGCACCGTATTCAAGGTTGCTGCAGGGCATGAGTCGTGAGGACAAGAAGATTGTCATTATGTTCTTGACAGAGTCCTTGGCTGAGTCTGTAGAGGATGCCAAAGAGTTCAAATTGTCGAAAGAAGAACGTAAACGTGGACTTATGTCTCTGGCGGGGTGTTGGAAAGACGATCCAGAAGATGCGGCTAAAATGGAAGCTGCCATCAAGGATGGTCGCAAGAATGAGTTTATGCGTGAAATCAATCTTGATGACTGATGGATAAATACATTCTTGACACATGTACGTGGATAGAGTCCTTTCACATCGGTGCCACGGCACTCCATTATGGTCTGACTGTTGTAACCGAGAACATCAAGCACTTCAGCCTGATGCCTGGAGTGAAGTATGAAAACTGGGTTGAGAGGGCCAAATAGTCTATTCATCCTTTTATTTTCTATACACCCTCCCCTTCGAACAGATCGGTGGGGATTTTTGTTGAAGATTGGTGCTCACCATCTTCTTCCTTGCTCTCTAATTCCAGTAGTTTCTCCCTGCGTTTGGGCAGCACTTTCTGATAGGCATCGTAGATAGCAGCAGGCAGAGCCACCAGTTCCACTTTGTCCTCCACTTCGCGGAAGTTATCGTTAAAGGCATAGCGGCCTGGCGAGAACACATAGATTTTCAGTCGCTTACCTGCAAAGTCGAGGTTCTTTATTTCTTCAGCAATCTCGTCTATCAACTCCTCGCGATAAACAATCAACATGTGCTTCTTGCCATTATTGAAGTAGCGAGCCAGTTGTGACTTTAGCTTAAAGCGTCCGAATGTCTTTTGTTCGTCGTATAGGTCTTCTTTGATGCAAAGCAGATCAGTAGCAGCAGCCACCAAATCTCTCATATTCTTCTGCGTCCTGTCGCGAGAGATATAGTCCGTTTTGTAATAGCGTAGCGTGTTTGCTTTCAGACCCTCCACTGGGATACCTTTAGGAGTCGTATAGCCATTAATCACTCGCTTGTTTCGTTCGTAGGTTACTTCCTCACAGATATTATTCTCATTATTTGTCACAAGGATGCATTGTCTATGGCCTCCATCCTCTGCATTCAGTTGCATAGTGGCGTGAAGTGTAGTGCCAGAGCCGGCGAAGAAGTCGAGGATGGTATACTTTCTATCGTCTTTGTATGATGTGACTGCTCTAACAAATTTTGCAATTATTTCTTCGTCTTTAGGGTGGTCAAACAAATTTGAACCAAGCAAAGTCTCTAGTCTTTTTGTAGCGCCTCGTCCATCTTTGTAAAAAACACTTGACATTACTTCAAACTCAGTCTCTTTTAAATATCTTTTCAAGCATGGAACAGTATTTTCATCGGGTCCAAAATGTATTCTTCCAGAAGACAATAGCGAAGGAAGTTTTGCCTCTCCAAAGCGCCATCCGCCTTTTGGTACTTTGCATGGCTTACCAGTTGTTGGATGAATTATGTCGAAACGACCTCCATTTCCCGTGCCTTGAGCAATATCTCCTGGGAAATACAAGCCTCTTGAATCAACGCATCGGTATTGAGATTGTCTCTTAGCAGGATGATTGTCCGGCAATTCTTTAAAGAACTTTCGTATTCCTATTTCAATTGAAGAATAGTCCATTCCATAATACTTGGATAACCTATCAAATTCCTTGTATATATCGGACAATCCTTCTTTCTTTTCTCTCCAATTAGACTGATCTACAGCGGAATCATATGCAATCAGTTCATTGCGCTGTTTACAATATACTAGACAATATTCATGGTTCACTGCAAACTGGGCCGCCATAGACTTCCGTCCTTGCTCCCAAATAAAGACACCTGCAAGATTGTTTTCTCCAAATATCTCATCACAAAGGATTTTCAAATTAGCTTGCTCATTATCGTCAATTGATAGAAAGATGACTCCCTTATCAGAAAGCAGTTTCTTGGCAATCTTAAGACGTCTTTCCATAAATGACAACCATTTGCTGTGGCGATAGGCATCTTCTCTTTCTACATAGGGTATATTACGATAATCATCATTGAAATCATCGTAATAGACAAAGTCTTTGTTACCTGTATTGTAAGGAGGATCGATATAGATGACATCAATCTTTCCCTCGTGGGTATAACTAAGGGCAGTAAGTGCCTCCAAGTTGTCACCCTCAATCAAAATGTGATTGGGGGCATCTGCATCATCACTCAATATCGCCTTGTCCTTCACTTCACGAAGAACGGGCAGTTCCTCACGAAGTCGTTCTTCAACATCCTCTGGTTTATCTTCCCACACAAGTCCATACTTCTTGTGCTCACGCAGCAGTCCAATAAGGCTGCTACGCTCGTCTACAGTAAGACCCTCTAAGGTCTGCAACTTGCTGATAAGTTCAGCTTTATCTATATGTCTACTCATAGCCGCACTCGATTAAGGGTACGACTCAGAGAGACAGATTCCTGTTTTAGATACTTCATAACCGGCCAGTTTTTAAGTTCTAATTGAATTCTGTTAATATGTCTGCCAGAGCACAAAGAAGCGTACCCACTCCTTACGGTTCCTGTGCTGAGGGAGAAACTGGCCGGTTAAACCCTTAAGAGCAGAACTTACAGGAATGAATACGCCATAACGGCGCATCCTTCTTCCTGAGATATGCTCTTAAATACTTGGCCAGTTTTTATCAGCACAAAATCTCAGTCATAAGACACGACTTTCTTTTTCCAGCAAAAATCTGCACCGCAGCCCTCACTCCCGTCAGAGTTCAGTTCGCGCCACAATGCATCTGCAAAGATACGAATTATTTTCCGAGTTTATAACGATTTGCCACAATTTTACACATCTTTTAATAGAACGGCTTTATTAGAGAAAATAACGCAAGTGACTATTTCGCCGATTATTTTGGTTTTTGAAGTCCCAAATAGTTATTTATATTTAAAAATATGGTGATTTTTTCACGAATTCGAGAATTAAATTTGTAAAATTGGCTTTCTTGTTGTATATTTGCACTCAAAATTCAATTATTTAATGGTACGACTATGATACAGGAGTTTCAAGTACAGAATTTCTACAGCATCAGGGAGCGGCAAACTATTAGTTTTGTGCCGACCAACGATGGTAATATGCGTGGACAATACGTACACGAAGTGGCTGAGGGAGTGGAACTCCTGAAGATTGGCATCGTGTATGGTAGCAATGCCAGCGGTAAGACCACTTTACTTAATGCTATCTCGTATTTCCGTAGCATCATGCTCAACAAGCCCGAATCAAAGAATGAAGGCATGGGGTACTTCCCGTTCCTGCTCGACAAACATAGCAGGGATGAGCATTCGCAGATGCAGATGACATTCTGGCTGAACGGAGAAAAGTACGTCCTGAACTTGGAATTCGACAGCAAGCGAATCTACGAAGAATCGCTGATGGTATATACCAGCGCTCGTCCGACCTCTCTTTATAAACGTGTCTATCAATCGGAGACCGACCATACGGAGGTGGTTTTTGGCAATAAGGCTGGCATTGACAAGGCCAGTCAACGTGCTATTGAAGGTAATACCACTAACAATTGCACGGTGATGGCTGCCTTTGGGCAATCGAATGCTCACGTTTCAAAGCTCAACGATGTGTTTGATTTCTTCTTTTCCGGCTTACAGAATATCTTGACCCCAAGGGATTATCTGGCTTTCAATGTGAAAAACGAACTTCGAAATGACAAGGACGGCAAGAAGAAGCGTTTCCTACTCCAGTTGCTGAAAGCCAGCGACTTCAATATCGTTGACATGACACTCGACGAGCGCGAAGAGCCTATCACGCCTGAAATGGAGAAGACCATCAAGAGTGCTCCGATATCAGAGGAGGCTAAGATAGAAATGCTTAAGCGTGGCACCATCAAGTTTGATGATATTATGTTCAGACATACTGGTGAGGATGGGGAATATGAGTTGCATGAGAAGCTGGAGTCTGCCGGTACGCATCGGTTCTTGGGCATGTCAATCGTGCTGTACTACGTGTTGCACGAGAACAATTTCATCCCTATCGATGAGATTGAGACCAGCATCCACTATGAACTGCTTGCCTATTTCATCAAACTATTCCTGGCCAATAGCGAGGGTTCGTCGCAGTTGCTGATGACCACCCACGACATCAACTTGCTAAACGAGGACTTTATTCGCAGGGACATTGTGTGGTTTACCGACAAGAACAGCCAGGGTGCTACGCAGTTGAAGCGACTCTCATCACTCGGTCTGCACAAGACGATGAACCCATACAACGCCTACAAGCAGGGCAAGTTGGTGGACCTGCCTTTCCTCGGAAGTATTTACCTTGAAACTGAGTAGCACATGGCAGTCAAGAAGAGTATAGCAATCTCTTCAGATAGATAATTAACCTCCAATATTTTCCGAAGACCTCAATAGTTGTAGTTTTGCCGAAAATAAGATATTGTATGAAACTATTAGCATTTTCCAATAGTTTGTTTTATTAAATTATGTGTATTTTTCGGGTTAAGATATTTTATCTCGTTTTATTTTTGTACCTTTGCATATTAAATACGAAGATGTAAAATGCTATATCAATTGATACACAACAAACGGGAGCAATGGTTGCATTCAGAAGAGTGCACCATACGATCCGTTCTTGACTATATTGTACAACGTGGTATGATGCGTGATGCACAGATGGAGGCCATCAAAACCTATCTCTACTTGAAGATAAAGTGTCAGAATAGACCTTTATGGGTATTATTCAGCGACGGTGAATTTAACACGCTCGACCTTGACCAGCTGTACATACCCGCTAATGTCTGCGCAGTCATGCACCGCGACAAAGGCGTGGCAGCACTCTACGAATATGCCATTCAGCACAATCGTGAGGGCAGGGAGATAGCCCCCCTGCTTCGAAAATATATTTGCGAACATGCCGATGAGATAGACGCCAAGCAAGTGTTCCGTAACATATTCTATGGTGTCAACTATACTGACTATCTCTTTTCGCTTCCAATGGGTGCGGGCAAGACCTTTCTGATGGCAGCTTTTATCTATCTCGATTTATACTATGCCAATCAAGAACCCAACAACCCTGCCTTTGCCCACAACTTCATGGTGATGGCTCCCGCAGGATTGAAGACAGCTGTTTTGCCAAGCCTGAAGAATATACGTGACTTCGACCCAACGTGGGTTCTGCCTGAGCCGCATGCTTCTGAGATTAAGCGCATGATTAAGTTCGAGGTGCTTGACGAGGTAAAGCCTGCTAAGAAGACCACAGTTGTACGTAATCCCAATGCTCAGAAAATCAGCCTACAATTGGCACAGCGCGACCTCATGGGACTTGTCGCCGTAACCAATGCAGAGAAGGTGAATCTGGACCTCGTTGACAAACAAATAGACTCCAGCGTCATCATGTCTGACGAGATGAAGAGTGAGAGGGAGAAAATACGTGTGGCTAACGAGTTGCGTGACATCATCCAGCGTATTCCCCGGCTGTCTATCTTTATCGACGAGGTACACCATGCAGGCGGCGAGCAGAAGTTGCGCGAGGTGGTGAACCAATGGAGCGGCAGCCAGAATTTCTGCGGCATGTTGGGATTCTCGGGCACACCTTTTTTAGAGACGGCTAAGAAAATCAGCGTGGGGGGAGATGCTGACGTAAAGAACAAGGAGTTCAACAACGTCGTGTATTACTATCCGCTGGCATCGGGCATAGACAATTTCCTGAAGCACCCCTCTGTATTTCGTACAGAAAATGACCAGCTGGCTATCATCCGTGAGGGCATCAACATGTTTATTGACCAGTATTGGGATATGCGCTATGCCAACGGAACCCAGCCGAAACTGGCCATCTATTGCGGTCAGGTGCCAACTCTCGAAGAGACCATTTACCCCTACGTCTTAAATATGCTGATGGAGCGGGGACTGGATACCGAGGCCGTACTGAAATATCATAAGGGCAGCACAGGCAAGGGCAAGAAGAAATTTCCAGAGCCAGAAGGGGCTGCTGTGGAGTTTGCCATACTCGATACTCCCCAGTCGAAGAAACGTATTGTGCTTTTGGTTCAGATAGGCAAGGAAGGATGGGACTGCAAGAGCCTGGCTGGTGTCATCCTTCCCCACGAGGGAGCCTGTCCGAAGAATATGGTGCTTCAGACTTCATGCCGTTGTCTTAGGCAAGTAGAACGCGGAGCCAAGGAAGAGGCCATCATCTGGCTCAACTATAGCAATTACAAGACGCTCGACGACCAGTTGCAGAAACAGCAGAATACGTCGGTCAACGAACTGACCAGTCGCCGCGAGCCTGACAAGGTCAAACTTGAACGCTATTCGCGCATGGACATCCTTAAAGTGCCTGAGATAGCCTTCTATCAGTTGCATGTAAACTACGACACGCCTATCATAGAACTGGCAAACAACGTCGAGGAACGGCTTAGCAGTCCCGACATTCTGCAAAAGGCCGACGAGACCGTTGTCTATAAGCACGATTTCACTTCAAGTAGCGCCATCGACACGATGATACTCCGTAGCGACGAGGTGGAATACACCACTTTCAACCAATGGCTCTACACAATCGCTAAAGAGAGTTTCGGAACACTCACCATGCAGGAACTTCGGAAATACAGTAGCCTGCTTCGGCATATTTTCGAAACGATTAGCGATACAGACGAGACCGGCATCCGTCTGCTCAACGACTACAACCAGGCCGCCGTGCGTTCCCGCATCCGCCAATGCTTCATTCCCCTGCGTGACTATCACGAGGATGCAAGCAGCGAGGAGGTACATTTCAGTCTGGTGAAGCAGGGACAGCCCACGTCGCCCTGCGAAACAACCGAGCCCAACAAGTACTTTCCCCAGCAGGATGTAGTAAAGGAAATCATCAGCTGGGACATACATCCCAAGGACAAACCGCTGACTCCCGAAGTAGAGGCCTTGCTGAAACAGTTGGAGGCTTTGGGGCAAGACACATCATCCTTACGTCAGCAATCCGACCCGAATCCGGAGCGCAAGCGCACCTACCACTATCTGCCTTATCGCTTTGACAGCGGTTTTGAGAAACCCACATTCTTGGAACTGCGTGATAAAGACTATGTCAAAGACCTCGGCCTCGAACTCTATTTCAATGGCGACGACAACGTGACCGATTTCTATATCCATTGCTACCTCTATGACGGCCACCATTGGACGGACTTGGGCAACTACTATCCTGACTTCCTGCTGATAAAGCGTCGTGAAGACAAAATCTACAAGGTGATGATTATAGAAACCAAGGGTGGCATCTATGCCGACAAGTTTAAGCTTCGCAAGCAGTTTATGGAGGGACCATTCAAGGCAGGGAATAAGGAGCATTTCAGATACGACCGTTTTGACTTCCTCTATTTAGAAGACACGCTCAGTAAGGATGAGCGAACAAAGAAGATGGATGTAGCAATCAAGGCATTTTTCAACGACAAACAAGAATAACAGAACACATTATGGCAGTAAAATATATCCCATTCAGTCCCAACATCCTGCAAGGTCAGGCCGTGCTCGACAATTTCGTGCGTACCCAGCGCATTCTCCGCTATAAGGGCGACAGCGGTGTGGAGGCCAGCATCAGGCGCGGCATGCCCCTCTACGAAGTGAAGGAAGAAGAGCCGCACGGCGACCATGCAGCCGACAATCTGCTCATTCGTGGCGAGTGCGTGTCAACGTGTGCTTATCTGAAAGATCGTGGCATCACGGTTGACCTCGTTTATATTGACCCGCCTTTCGCCTCGGGTGCCGACTATGCCAAGAAGGTCTATGTGCGCCGTAATCCCAAAGTGGCTGATGCCATCCGGCAGGCTGAGGAGGAACTTGACATCGAGGAGATGAAGACCTTCGAGGAAAAGATGTATGGCGACATCTGGAACAAGGAGGACTACCTGAACTGGATGTACACCAATCTCGTGGCCATCAAGAGTGTCATGAGCGAACGGGCCAGCATCTATGTGCATCTGGACTATCATATTGTTCATTATGTAAAAATACTCTTAGACGAAATTTTTGGGGAAGATAGATTTGTCAATGAAATCATATGGCAACGAACAGACCCACATAACGACGCTAAAAGACAACTTGGACGTTTGCATGACACTATTTTATGGTATTCGAATGACGAAAACTATATTTATAATTATGCAGATGTGGTAGAGGAGTTGTCCAAGGCAGCATTGAAAGAATATTCACTTGTAAGATTCCCAGATGGGCATGTTGAGTCATTCAACGAGAATATATCTTATGAAGAAGGTTGTCGCCGTTTCAAATTGGATGATTGTACATGGAAAGGAACAACAAACAAATTCGTTTGGAGAGGTGCAACACCATCTGACAAAAGAGTCTGGCCGTATTCTTCACCGGCAGAAATGGATGCTGCAGTTGATAGAGGCGAGTTCTATTTAAGAGATCCGAATCAAGGGGCCGCAAGGTGTAGGGTAAGCTATCTTGATGAAAGAGATGGGCAAATATTGCAAGACATATGGACTGATTGTGGCCGTATGAAAGGAGGTTCATCTTATACCACGGAAAAACCAGAAGCCCTTCTTGAGCGCATTATTAAAGCCAGTTCTAATGAAGGAATGCTTGTGGCCGACTTCTTCGGAGGCAGCGGGGTTACCGCAGCAGTAGCCAGCCAACTGGGGCGCAGATTCATTCATGGCGATATAGGCATCAATAGCATTCAGACGGCACGAGACCGTCTGGTGGAACTGGGTGCCAGCTTCACGCGTATGGAGGTGAACGATGGCATCAGCCTGTTCCGCAATCCGCAGCAGACCAATGACATACTGCTTGAACTGACGGGAGTGAGCCGAGATACGTCGCTCGACAGTTTCTGGGCTGGCAGCATCAACGACAGCCAGAAGGGTATGGTGCCCGTCTATCTGCCCAACTTCCTGCCAGGCAAACGCCCCATGCTGGACGAAGCCTTCCTCAAGGAGCTGGTTCATGGCAAATTGGGAACGCTGCCCGACGGAACACGGAAAGTCATTGTCTATTATGTGGACAGCATCCCCAAACAGCAGCGTGAGGATTATGTTCACAAACAGAGCATCTACGTGAACATCGAGGTGGAGTTCCTTGACTTAAAACCCAAACTTGACCAAGTGGTAGTCCGTGACGAAGCGGATTTTACATTGCAGGAAGTGCAGCCCCAAGGACAGATGTTCTCCGTGTGGCAATTGACCATGAACAGCTTTGTGAGCGACCGCGTCATGCAAAAAATCCATGCCGTCAATGAGACCCGTCACGCCCAATATCTGAAAAAGCTCAACGACTATCGTGACCACATGGAAGAGAACCAGCAGAAAGGCAAGAAGGAGCCCACCTTCACCCGCATCGACATCAGCGATGAAGGGTTAGAGACCATCGAGTGGCTCTCTCTTGATTGTGAGGAGTCTGATATTAATGCACCTTGGCACAGTTCCGTGGAGATTAAGATAGACAAGACGGGGTGCGTCATCCGCAATGGCAAGAAAACCAATACACTTTGGGATGGCACCATCGCAACCGACGACAACACCAGGAAACCACTGCGCCTGATGGTGCGCAACATCTGCGGTGACGAAACAAAATTTGTTATTGCATAATTTGAATGTGGATAGAAGTATCAGATTAAGAAGTAAACAATTTGGTCAGAAAAATGAAAACAACAGTTTATGGCTGATTACGCAATTTATTCATTCGAAATTCAAGAAGGCAACAGGAGCCTGTTCTACAAGAATACGAATACAAAGGCTATTGATATGGCAAACGAGATAGTCTGCAATGTGTTGAAAAGTGACTTTGTTATAGTTGGGAAAAAGAAAAAGCAAGACCAGCGCTTAGAGATTCGCCATTTCATTGGAAGAGACAATGTTTTTTCGTGGGATTTGTGTAATGTGAAGGATATTGTCATCCCCGAAGGTCATGAGAAGACTACTGCAGAAACTCACCCTGGCTGTTATGTCATCGTTGACAATAGACCTGATGTTTGCCAGATAGCGATAGAGAAAAATGGCGCATTCGGACCAGATACCGACAAAGTAGTAAAATACATTAATAGGACATTTAAGGGACATTTGGAAGAATATGGTCTGAAAATAGTTATCAAGAGAAAATATCAAGCCAGGAAATTCAAGGAACTCATTCGTGAGAGAATCGTCAAGAATAATGATTCTGTAAAGAAAGTTGTATGGGAATTTCCAAACCCCGATAAAGTTAAAGGTATAGATGCTAATGAAAAAATGAAAGGTCGTTTGGAAGGTCTCGGACTGTTTATTCAGGCTTCAAATGTTTTAAAAGGAAAACTGACTCTTAGTGGTCATAAGGGGGATCCTATAGATGTTGACGACGAAACGATAGAGGACTGGGCACAGATTATTGCCTTAAGTGCTCAAAATAGTTATAAGTTGTCTTACTATTTTTTCAATTCGCCAATGGTTAGCTTTAAGGATGTTGCATATGCTATAGCTACCATTGACAACAAGCATATAAGAGACTTTGAGGAAGGCTATCTTTCAAACAAAGGCGAAGGAACGACTTTCGAGTTAATTGAGACACTTAACAAAATCAGAAAAGAGATAGCCGACTATGATCATGAGAAGATTGTTGACAACGGCGAGTAAGCGGAGCATCAAGGAAGCTTTCAAAGGCAATGCGGTTTTCCGCACTATCGATGCTGCTTACAAAGAGCAAGAGATTCAGATGGCTAAACTCAGGTTCTCACCAGAAGAGATTTGGGTCAACTGCTTCATTGGCTTTGACCAGATCTTAAAGAACCGCGACGACATAGGAGAAATAACATGTCGCATGTGGAACAACACATACATAGAATTGAGGGATGATGCCCAAGAAGCGTCAAGAGCGTTTGAAGATGAAGAACTGGAAACAGCAACTTCGTGTATCGTCTATTCCATTATAGCCTGCATGACGGCAAGCGACGATTGGGAAATCATTCAGCATACTGAGACTCTTATGTTCCAAATTGCTGAGCATTCAGAACTCAATTCTATAGTAACGCCTTTCGACAATAATATAGAGAGCAATTTTGCTGGTTATATAGAGAAGTATATCAGCGCAGGCAAATACATCAGCGAAAGATTGGAAAGTCCCAAAAACTATGCAGACCCGATAAATCCAATCAGCACACCCAAAGAAAGAACAAAGGCAAAAGAAGGTGTTAAGAAGCGTCTTGCGTTTATGAAGGGTTATCTGCCAGATAGCGAAATGCTGATTATGACCTCCTCGAATTTCAACACGATGATTGAGGCGGTGGAATACCTCATAGAAAACGACGTCGTGAAAAAACAGGAGTCAAAACTTCATACGAATCTTCCAGTAGCACATTTGCGTTATACTTTCTATTTGGTTTACAAGAACGAAGGCAAATGTGTAGGCCGGGATAAGTGGTTGGATTTTCTTGGTGAGACTTTCTCTCAGATGCAAGACAATAAGGCATCTCTTTCCAAACACTTTTCGGATAAGCCTGATGACTATGACAGATATTTACAACCGAAGAAGAAAAAATGAGTGGGAAAATGGGATTTTGAGAATCCCATAAAAATTATTTTTAGTGGAGATTGGAATTTTATTATGTTCCCAATCTCCACCTTTTTATTTGTATATCAGGTGATTATGGATTACTATCGAATGGGATTTCAATAATCCGTGAATGGGATTTTTTGCCAAAGAAATCCCGTCTTGCTCCCCTTTTAATCCCATGCTTCCTTTGCAGCCGAGAATTGAATATCTCGTTCTTGGCCGTCTTACGCTATGGGCTAAGCAGACGTGTCTAACTGCCCAAATCTTTTTAGCATTATGGCAAAAGATTTTGTTTTTGGTAAAAAGGCAGGTTCAAAAGGAATGAACGAACCTCGCCGTTTGAGCGAAGTACTTAATGAGTATTTTGCTGGTAATTCACCCTTGGCTCGTGCCTACAGAGACCGTCTGTTTGAGGACATCTTCCCACACACAGAGCCGTGCTGTGAGTTGAAACTTCTGACTCGTCAGCCTGGCCGTCTGAATGAGGGAACGATGCTCGATGGCATCATCGCTCGCGATGGCGATGAACGCTATGTATTTGTTGAGAAGGCTCATGAGAAGAAAGTGACGACGGTACGTCGCAACCCTGTTATTTACTCAGGTGGCTGTATCAACGTTCACAAGTTGGCTGATGGTACCCTGCGCCTGGAGTTCAACCGCCCGCGCTTCTACCCAGACTTCTCTTTCCGCGATTTCTGCTTGGCAGCAGCCCAAGAATTGCTGACGATTGCTCGACTTTTAGGAGAAGAGAATTCGGAAGAGTAGCCATGTAGAGAACAGTCAAAATCTCAAATCTCAAAATCTCAATTACACAATTTTAATCACATCTCTTCTTTATAAGTTCTATAACTAATTAACAATCAAATATATAGAATAAATATGAAGGGTGTGATGACAGCAAAATTAAACAATTGAGATTTGAGATTTGAGATAGCGAAGACAACTGACAGTATTAAGTAAATAATTAAAAGATTAAAAGACAATGACTTACGATATTTTTTCATCCAACCCACCGCAGGAACCCAGCACAGGCCGCGGTACTGAGTTCCTTAAGTTTTTTACTTCAAAGGCTTCTGCCAAGATGCGACAGCCGTTGAAGCCATCGGCTTTTCCTGCCGTGTCAGCACATGTCCCCTCAGAAGTGAAGATGAAGTACAGCGACGGCAAATACTATGAGATAGGTGCCGGACAACTTAGTCATCTGATTGGAGTATCGGGTATAGGTAAGCGCGAGCAGAGCCATCTGGTCGGTGCGACATGTCGCGACTTTGAAGCCCACGACACAGCGGAGTTTCAGCGACTGGCTCTATGGTCTTCTCAGATGAAGTCACGTGCCGCAAATAGAGCAAAGCCAGAACGTCCGACTGATATTTACTTTCTCTATCCTCCCGAAGACATCACGAAGCCTGCTTTCGCTCAGAACTGCCAAGCTCTGGAGCAGAACGGCGGTCTTACTCAGTATATCAATCTGAGTGAGTGCGAAGCCGCCACTCGTATAGCGGGTAGCAAGAGCCAGATGAGTGTGCTCATCAGGAATGCCTTCGATGTTGAGAGAGGTGGGGGCCAACTTAGAGCCTCAGAATCTGGTATTTCTGCAAATCCTGTTATCAGGCTTTGTATGACCATGAGTTCGACGCCTGAAGTGGCTCAGGCCTTCTACAAGCGCGATATGCGTAATGGTTTCTTCTCACGTATCAATATTGCCTACGTGCCTCGCGGAGAGCGTATTGGCAAGATTCCCAAGCAGAAGGACTACGATGAAGACTATTTCGCCATGATGGATATGTATTTACAAAAGTTGAAGACGGCTCGTGGTAGCTTCTGCGTGAAACAGCTCAATAAGGTGGCTGACCAGTTGGCAGAAGAGATGGTTGACCTGGCTAACCTTGCAGATTCAGACGACCTGTTCGAAATCAGCCATCGCTCGATTTTCAGCGCATGGAAGAAGGCTGCTGTCCTGTGGTTGCTGAACGACCAAACCTACACTCGTAGCATAGGTGAATGGATGGTGTATTTCTGCTTCTATGACCTGTGGGCTCGCTTACAGGTATTCGACCAGATGATTTCACCAGGCGATGTTCAGACTGATAACGCACATAAGCGTGGTCAGGTGAATATGCTGGAGAGTCTGCCTAATCCCTTCTCTGAGCAACAGTTGGAGAACCTGCGTATTAGTTTGGGCAAGAGTAAGGATGGAACGAAGCACCAGATTTCGGTCTGGGTCAACAGAAACTTTGTGGCCTACTCAAACCAGACTGGACTGTATTCTAAGACTGAAGAGTACCTAAAAGGTAAATCGTAAGCTATGGATAGAATGGAAATTGAAAAGCTTCGCTTGCTCCCCTCTGAGGGCGCAGCGAAGCGCCTAGGATTTACGGTTAAATACCACAAAGCTTTGTGTCCTTTTCACTCTGACCACAAGCCATCGTTGACATTCAAGAAAAACAAGTGGAAATGCTGGAGTTGTAATGAAGGTGGTGATACAATCAGTTTGGTGCAGAAAGTGCTTCATAAGGACTTTCTCGATGCTTGCCGTTGGCTGGCTGATGAAAACAACATTATTTTGACGGAATATAAGCCTGAGGAAGACAGACCTCCGAAACCGTTTGATGCCAGTCGTTATGAGCGGTTCTTTGAGCGGCCTTGGCTGAACGACGAGGCTCGGAAGTTCCTATTCGAGGAGCGCAAGATTGACCCAAGAGTTGTGCGCTGGTGCCGTCTGACTTCGTGGAAAGACAAACAGGGTGTGCCTTGGTTACAGACACCATTCTATTCACGTGAGGGCAAGTTGATAGGCATACAAAATCGCAACCTCAACTGGTCCAAGGGTCAAGATGCTCAAGGGGAGCAAGAGGCACCTCGTTTTCGCTTTCCGATGGGGTCGCTATGCAGTCTATACGGATTGCCGGTATTGAATCTCTTGAAACCCGGCGAAACGCTCTTCATTACTGAAGGTTGCTCAGATTGTTGGGCTATGCTCTCGGCTGGTCATAAAGCGATTGCTATTCCATCTGCTACGTTGCTGAGCAAAAAGGATAAGGAGATTCTCTCAACTCTACACTCTACACTCTCAACAAAATTTGAGATGTGGCCAGATAACGATGCGCCAGGCGAACGACTCTTTCTTCAGTTGCAGGAAGTGCTGCCCTCGTTGGTGCGCCACCAACTGCCTGCGGGCTGCAAGGACTACAGCGAGTACTACTTGCTTCAAAAGTCAATGCCTCCATAGCAAGGACTACGCTCGCTGTCGACAAGCATAGTCCTCGTAGGCAGTGAGAACTATTCTCGTTCGGAGTGAGAGTTATAAGAGTGCAGAAAAGACATTGATTTTTTCTTTAACAATTAACATTTATTATCCTAAATAACAGAGGAATAATTTGCATATATGAGATAATTTTCGTACCTTTGTAACGTAAACAAACGGGATGTTGGCGACCCGTTAAGTTCGTCACAATTTAGTCTAATACCATCAAAAACACACACAACTATGGCAAGGATTTTGTATCTGTTGCGTAAGAACAACAACCAGCACAGCGTGGGCTTCGGCAAGTACTACGCCTACGCTAAGTCCACCGAGATTCTCGACACCAGGGCTATGGCCGAGCACATTGCAGAGCACGGAAGCATCTACACCCCCGACGTGGTGTTCGGCGTGCTCGAGAAGTTCCGCTCGTGTCTCATCGAGCAGCTCCTGAACTCGAAGAAGGTGAAGATCGACGGTCTGGGCATCTTCTACTGCACCATCGAGGGCAAGGGCGAGGCCGACCCCGAGAAGTTCAACGTGGCCGAGCACATCAAGGCCCTGCACATCCGCTTCCTGCCCGAGCAGGAGCAGGAGATGAACATCTCCAGCCGCCAGTTCCTGAAGAAGGCTAAGTTCATCAGCGTCGACAGTCTCGGAGGGACACCAGCACCGGAGCCGGAGCAGGAGGGAGATTAAGGTCGAAAGGCCTTAATCTTGGGGAGTGGATTAGCAAGTCATTTGTCTTTTCGCTCCCCCTTCACTCCCCCCAAAAACAATAGCAGCTACTGCCGCTTTCGACAGTAGCTGCTATTGTTGTGTGGTAAGGATATCGCAGTTGCTTTATTCTACTGGTTCGAGCTTAATGCCGAAGAGGTTGCGGCTGTCGGCTTTGGTCAGCTCGTGTGCACCAGGATCGAGGGTCTCCGAGTAGGTGCTGGTAGAGGAGGTACGCTTCACTTCGTCGACCATGATGCTCGCCGTCTCTGTATCGGCGAAGTAGAGAGTCATGAGCATGGTCTTGTCGATGGTGAACTTGACGCTGGTAGTCGACTCCATCTTCAGGCAGGTGTCATAGGTCTTTCCGTCGATGGTGGCTGTGCCCTTCGAATTCGAGCCGTTGCCGTTGACGGTGAAGAACGGGTTGCTGGGGGTGCCGTCCTTGGCGAAGGTGCAGAAGATGACTCCCTCGGGTGTGGGGTCAATAACGGGGTCGTCGCCACCACCGGGATTGTCGCCACCGCCGCCCTGCGAGGCTTCGTCGCCAAATACGGAAACGAGCTGTGAGGCATAGTTGTCGAGCAGGGAGCCGAGTGTACTGTCGTAGGCGGAGTCGGTATCGTCGCTACCGACGTTGTCGGGGAAGGTGTAGGTGAAGTCGCCGTGGTTGAGTCGGCCTGCACCATAGTAGCCGGTGACCACGCCGGGCACGTCGGCAGCGGCATCGGGGGTATAGGCATAGATGAGCGAGGGGTTGGTGTCGAAGTTATTGTAGGCAGTTCCGCCCACGAGTGTCACCTCTGAAGAAGGCACCTGCTCGTTGCGGGTGTCGGTCTCGTAGGCATCGTAGCCCTTGCTCGACGGTGCTTTCTGTGTGTAGTAGCTGAAGTGGGAGGCCGAGCGGTCGAAGTAGTTGCCGAAGGCCTTGATCATGCCTCCATTCTCGCCTGAGAAGGTGCCGCTGCCCAGTCCGTCGGTACCCTGCAGGGATGCGAGGATAGGCTTCTTGGTCTTGAGGAAGTAGTTGTTCTCGACGAAGACGCTGGCTCCTGTCGTTGCACCCACGCCATATTTGGCGACGTTGTCGAAGTAGTTGTTCCAAACGTGGACGGTCATGGTGCGTACGCGTGGATGACGGGAGTCGCTGTGGTCGAACCAGTTGTGGTGATAGCTGATGTAGTTGGGGCCGCTCTCGCTCTTCATGCCGAACATGTTGGTCTTGCCGGTATCCCAGTAGCGGTTGTAGCTGACGGTGACATACTTCGAGTCGCTCTTCACATCGACGGCTCCGTCGCCCTTGGAGTGGTCGCCGCCACCGTTAGGACCGTAGAACACGTCCATGTGGTGAATCCAGATATTGCTATTGTCGGTATCGAGCGACAGGCCATCGTCGAGACAGCGCATGATGCCGAGGTTGCGGAACTCGACGCTCTTGGAGTTGCGCACAAGGAAGCCGAACCCCTTGATGGTGGCATCGTCGCCGATGCCCTCGAAGGTCATGTTCAGCACAGCGTCGGCACGACGGCCTTTCACCTGTATGCCTTCCTCCTTGCTGCCAACGGCATCGAGGTCGTCGCGGGTGACGAGTCCGATGAAGCGGAAGGCGATGGGTGTGGTGTCCCCTCCCTTCTCATAGGCTTCGATGATGGCCTGCAGACCGACGCAGGGGTTGGTCTGGGCACCGGCAACGTTGGTGCTGATGGTCTTGGCGCTGTTCTTCGTGACATAGAACACCTTGGCGCCTGCCTTCAGCGAGCCGTCGTCGTTGTAGGCTCCTACGCCGCTGTTGTAGTTGAAATGGGCATAGCCCGTACGGTCGTAGGCTTTCACCTCGATGCCTGAAACGAGGCTGGGGCTGGAGGTCTGTACCTCGGCATCATCGACTACGGGAATGACCTTCACCGCATAGTCGGAAGCGGCAACAAGGCCCACAACGTCGGCACGCACGTACGAGCCGTAGCTGCGCACGAGCTGCTGGTCGATCTTGGTATAGTCGGCATAGCGGCCGCCGCGTACGTAGACATTATAGCCAGTGGCACCGTCGACAGGCTTCCACTTCAGGTAGAGCGACTCTAACCAGCCTTTGGCTTCGGTGATCTCGACCGAACCGTTGACAATATCGCCAGGCTGTCCCTGATCGTCCTTCTTGGCAAAGGCAATGTTGCTCACAGAGCCGTAGAACACATCCTGCGACTGCGTCTTGGTGTTGACGAGCACTTGCTCCTTGTTGAAGTCGACGCTGAGCAGGTCGTTGGTGTTGTAGTACTTCACGTCGCCTGAAAGGAGCGTGAGATGCATCTGGTTGACGTTTGTGTTGCGTGCCACGTTGTTGTTGACCACGTCGGAAGGATGCTGAGGGTCATCACCCTGACCGTTCTCAGAGACAGCGATGGAGAAGATGTTGATGCTACCGCCCGTACTCTTGAACGACACGGGCCCGTCGGAAGTAACGGTGGCGGTACCCGTCTGCGTGGTGTTCTTGTCGGCTGCCACGAAGCCCTGTGGTGCAGAGAGGTTAGTCAGCGCGTCGAAGGTGACGGCAGTCGAACCCGTCGATGCGAAGGTGATGGTGACCTGCTGGCCGCGACGCAGCGTCGGCGTAGTGAGGGCGATGTTTTTGCCGCCAAGCTGTAAGCGCTTGTTAATGTCGATCTTCAGTTTACCGGCAGCGGCTCCATTGATGGTCAGTCCCTTGGCCAGCTGCAGTTCCACGCCCGAGGCAGTAACAGCACCGTCGATGGCGTTCTTATTGGTGAAGCGGCTATTAGTTGCTTCGTAGGTCCATTCGGATGTAGCACCGGCCAGTGCCGTAGAGTCGGCATCTGAAGTCTGGGTGAAGTCCCACGTCTGTTGTGCATTGGCACAAAGCATACCCATCAGGGCAGCAAGGATAAGTAATGTCTTTTTCATGGCGGTTAGCGTTTTACGAATTTAACAATCTGGTTACCTGTCTTCAAAACGTAGACACCACGAGGGAGCTGAGACGTGAGCGGTGAGAGGTTAGAAGCGAGAGATGAGAGGACAAGACGTCCTGACGCATCGTAGATGGTCACTGGTGTGCCCTCGGGCAGCCCCTCGATGAAGAGGCGGTCGGTGACCTCGCCTTTTAGCACGCTGATACCCGTTCCGCTGACGTCGATATTCAGCGTAACGGTGTTCATGTCGGCCGACTGCTCTGAGGCATCGTCGAAATGAAGCACGACGTTGTCACCATCGAAGGTGATGCTTACTACGGCCTTTTCGACCGTCTCGCCGTTGATGGTGAGTGTCTGCTTGACATCGTCGGCCATCAACGGCATTGCACACAACAGCAGGAAGCTGAAGGTGATGAATAATACTTTTCTCATGTTTTAGTGGATTATGTGTATAGTTATTGAGGGGGATTATCCAAGCAGTATCTGCATGATACGGTCAGCGGCACGCCCGTCCCAACGGTCAGGCAGGGCACTGGGCTTCCATTCGTGATTCCTGATTTTCTCAAGATAAGAGGCCAGCAGCTCGTTGTCGCCACCCACAAGCACGTTGGTGCCAACGGTAACGGTCTCCTGATGCTCCGTATAGCTGTTGAGCGTGATGCAGGGCACACCGTTGAACGTAGCCTCCTCGGCCACGTTGCCCGAGTCGGTGACAATACCTGCAGCATGGGCGGTGAGCCAGCCGAACTCTAAGTACGACAGCGAGGAGATGAGATGCAAGTTCTGGGCATGTGGATAGAGCACGCTAAGCGTGTCGTAGGCCTGACTGCGAAGGGGCGCAACGACGGGCAGTCCCTGCCCGAGCAGTACGTCGACAGTAGCCTTCATTGCGTTGCTGTCTGCCAGCAGGGCCTTGCGGTTGATGGTCAGCACGAGGTAGGGCTGCTTCTCAAGATCGTCGATGCCAGGTATCGAGGGCTTGCGCAGTCGGTCGCGATTGAAGCGAAGGGTATCCATGAGGATGTTGCCCACGAGGTAGGTCTGCGAGCCGTCCGACTGCTGTTCGCGTGCTGCTACCGAATTGCTTTTCACGCCTGCCGTAAAGAGCAGGTCGCTCAAGGCATCGATGACCAGGCGGTTGACCTCCTTGGGCATGTTGATATCGAAGGAGCGCGTGCCAGCCACAAGATGAGCCAGCTTGATGCCGCGCTTCTTGGCTGTAATGGCAGCAGCCATGGTCGATGCCAGGTCGTCGACGACGATGACCACATCAGTAGGATGGTCGTCGAGATAGCAGTCGAAGCGTCCCATCACCTGTGCCGTAATCTCGTTGAGACGTGGACTGTCAACGTCGAGGAAGACGTCAGGGTGAGCCATCTGCAGGTCGTCGAAGAGCGACGATTCGAGCGTGGGGTCATCGGCACGTCCTGCGTATACCAACTGATAACGGGCCGAGTCATGCTGGCTGATAGCCCTGACAAGGGGGGCAACCTTGACGAAGTTGGGGCGAGCACCCACGATGATACATATATTCATATATGGTGAAGTTATAGGGTTTCACATTCTTTGATCCACAGCGTGCTCACGGCATCGGTAGGCATGCGCCAGTCGCCACGGGGTGAGAGACACACAGACCCCACCTTGGGACCGTCGGGCAGGCAGGAGCGCTTGAACTGCTGGTTGAAGAACCTGCGGCAGAACGTCTGCAGCCAGTGCTTGACGACGTCGTCGGCATAGCGGCCGGCGAAGGCCTTCTTGGCCATGAGCAATATCTTGGCCGGACGGAAACCGAAACGCAGGAAGTAGTAGAGGAAGAAGTCGTGGAGCTCGTAGGGGCCTACAAGGTCCTCGGTCTTCTGCTGGATGTTGCCGTTGGCGTCGGCAGGCATCAGCTCAGGAGAGATGGGGGTGTCGATGACGTCGAGCAGGGTGGCCCGTTGGGCAGCAAACTCAGGCGACTGGGCGGCATAGCGCAACAGATACTGCACGAGCGTCTTGGGAACGCCTCCGTTGACACCATACATCGACATGTGGTCGCCATTATAGGTACACCAGCCAAGGGCAAGCTCAGAAAGGTCGCCCGTTCCTACGACGAGGCCAGCCACCTGATTGGCCACATCCATCAATATCTGCGTACGTTCACGAGCCTGACTGTTCTCATACGTGACGTCATGCTGACGGGCATCGTGGCCTATGTCCTCGAAGTGCTGGGTGACGGCCTTCGCGATGCTGATTTCACGACAGGTGATACCCAGCGAATCCATGAGCTGAAGGGCGTTCTGATAGGTGCGGTCGGTAGTGCCGAAGCCTGGCATCGTAATGCCGTAGATGCCACGACGGTCGAGCTTCAGCAGGTCGAAGGCACGAACGGTGACAACAAGTGCCAACGTGGAATCAAGACCTCCGCTGATGCCGATGACCGCTTTCGAAGAATGGGTATGCTCCAGTCGGCGTGCGAGTCCCAGCGTCTGGATGTTGAGTATCTCCTCGCAGGTTTCGGCCATCTGCTCGTCACGCGGAATGAACGGATGGGGATTGAAGTCACGAACCAGCTCAAACTCACGAGGGCTGACGAGTTTGCAATCGACAACGGCGGCTTTGGCACCATCCTGTGCCGTGCGGAAGGTCGTATTGTTCTGGCGTTCAGAACGCAACAGCTCCACGTCGACTTGCTGGACAACTAACTGTGGTTCAAGGGAGAAGCGTTTCGACTCAGCAAGCAGCCGACCGTTCTCAACGATGATGGCATTGCCGCTGAAAACGAGATCCTGGGTACTCTCACCATAGCCCGACGAAGCGTAGACGTAGCCGCTCATGGTGCGGGCACTCTGCTGACGGAGCAGCGAGAGCAGGTAGGAATGCTTGCCGATGAGCTCGTCGCTCGACGAAAGGTTGAACACGATGTCGGCTCCTGCCAGCGCCAAGGCATTGCTGGGAGGCAGCGGTGCCCAGACATCCTCGCAAATCTCAATGCCGAAACGCACACCGTCGCTCGTCTGGAAGAGCAAAGGCTCGGGGGACACATGGACGGGCGAACCAGCCAGATAGATGTCCTGCGGCTGCAGGTCGGTAGACGAGGCAAACCAACGTTTTTCGTAGAATTCACCGTAATTGGGAAGGTAGGTCTTGGGCACAACACCAAGGATGGCACCACGCTGAACTACTACGGCACAATTGTAGAGCAAAGCACCAATGCGAACAGGCATGCCGACGATGCTCACCACATCGAGCTTTCGGGTGAAGTTGAGCAACACGAGAAGGGCCTCCTCGGCTTTAGTCAGCAACAAGTCCTGACGGAAAAGATCCTGACAGGTGTAGCCCGTCAGGCAGAGCTCAGGAAAGACGACAATCTCGACACTTTTCTCCTCAGCTTGTGTGATCAGCTCTTCAATCTGCTGGACGTTGAACTCGGTATCGGCCACTCGAACAACAGGTATCGCAGCGGCAACTTTGATGAATCCGTACTTCATAATCGCTTATTTTATAGTTACTTGCGTAGCTCCGTAACCGTATTCCATGAACGAAGCATCCTGATAGGTGAAATGCTTGTATCGGTACTGTAGCTCGTTGATGAGTGCACGACGGAGCACGCCCTCACCCTTGCCATGAATAAACACAATCTTCATGCCCTTCTGCTTCTCGTGGTCTTTCAGCGTCTTGCGGAAGACATCGAGCTGATAGTTGAGAATGTCGACTGGCGACATGCCTTGCGTCGTCTCTAAGATTTCATCGGCATGCAGGTCAATGACCAGCGGCTCGTTGCCACTACCATCCTTGCGGGCAGGAGCAATGAGGGGACGCTTGGGCTTGTCGGCAGGCTTCTGATACATATTCGCCTTGAGTTCATCGGCATCGATTACCAACGAACGAGCCGGCTTGTCGTTCTCGACAACCGTATAGATAAGAGCAGGCTGCTCGAAGAAATCGTTCTCGCGGAAGGTATGCAGCTTGTAGAACTTCACGCTGTCAAGGCGTAGTTGAACGTCGATGACAGGACGGAGCAGATAGTTCTTATCACGCTTATAGGCGAAGAGCTGCACACAGACACGCTCCATCTCGCCAAGGTTCTCACGACCTACCTCCTCAATGAAGAGCTTGGTGTTGGGCTCTACCTCAGCAGTAGTGCGCAGACGCCATCCGGCTCCTTCGGCCGAGAGGTAGGCAAATCGTATATAGTAGTTGGAATCGTTGACGAAATAGGCCTCGAAACGTGTCTGACTGAACACCTTGACGTCTAAGGGTACGAATGCGAGATAGGCCGAGAGCTGTTCCCCACCCTTCCGTTCTACAGGCTGGGGCTTGAAGGTGACAGGCTTGTCGGCAGGGTCTTCCACTGGGGCTTTCTGTACCTGTGCCGTACTTGCGTTTTTCTGTTTCACTTCAACGACGTGCTGCGTGTCATAGTTTTCTTCGCCAATGACAACGACCTCGCTCTTCAGCATCGGCACCTCGAAGCCGTCCTCGTCTTCTACCAGCACAACATTATTGGGCTTAAAGCCAGTGACGCGGCCACCGCCTGTCTCGTTAAGGAAACGCACTTTATCTCCTATTTTCATAGATTCTATCGATGGTTTAGGGTATTAACAATGAACTGTCGCCATAGCTGAGGAACCTGAAGTCGTTGGCCAAGGCGTAGTCGTAAATCTTACGCCAGTCACCCTTCACGAAAGCACTGACGAGCAACAGCAGCGTGCTCTGGGGCTGATGGAAATTGGTGACAAGCATTCTAACTATCTTGTAGTCATAGCCGGGAGCTATGATAATCTGCGTACTGCTGTGTAGCGTTGACAGCCCGTTGCGGTCGAGCCACTGGAGCAAGGCACTCAGAGAATCGTGTACACTCGGTTGTTGGACTGCAGACTTCGGAAAATCCGGAAAATCCGGAGATTCCGGTATTTCCGGAAATTCCGGGCATTCCGGAGATTCCTGCTGTCCCTCGTATGGCTCCCATTGGTTCACGTGAAGGTTGGCCTCCTGCACATCAGGATTCTTCAGCACCTTGAGGCCCATATAGTAAAGGCTCTCAAGCGTGCGCACACTCGTCGTTCCTACGGCGATGGCCTGACAATCATGGTCGAGGAGCTTCTTGATAGTCTGACGATGTACGCTGATATACTCCGTATGCATAGCATGCCCCTCAATCTCTTCACTCTTCACAGGCTTGAAGGTGCCGGCACCCACATGGAGCGTCAACTCTTCACGGTCAATGCCACGAGCATCGATGTCGGCCAGCACTTCAGGCGTGAAATGAAGGCCTGCCGTAGGAGCTGCCACGCTACCCTTGATCTTCGAGTAGACCGTCTGGTAGGTGGTCTTGTCGCTCTCCTGCGTCTCACGATTCAGATAGGGAGGAATGGGCAGCTCGCCCATCGTCTCGAGTATCTCGGCAAAAGACGGCTGCAAGTCGGCATCGACAATGTCTTGAAACGCCCACTCAAATTCCACCAAATGGCTCGTACCCTGCATAGGACCGCGATGAGCCGAAATCAACACCCTACGACCGTCAACATCGAGTTCACGAGTCAGCGTGCCCTCTTTCCATTTCTTCAGGTTCCCTATAAGACAAAGCCACGAACAGCGGCCACGTGTCTGGAACATCTGTTCGTAGTCGGCAGGCTGTACTGGCTCCAGGAGGAACACCTCGATGAGTGCCCCTGTTTCCTTGCGGAAATGAAGACGTGCCTGTATGACCTTCGTGTTGTTGAACACCATCAAGGCTCCTTGAGGCAAATAATCAGGCAGATGGAAAAAGACGTCGTGCGAGACGACACCTTTATTATATACAAGTAACTTCGACTGGTCGCGACGGGCCAAGGGAAACTTGGCTATACGTTCGTCGGGCAGAGGATAGTTATAATCGCTGATATGAATATGCTTGGTTTCCATGTTAATCAATTATACATACAAGAAAAAGCATGCACGCAAGATGGCATAGACGAATGTGAACAGCAGCACGCTGATGACGACATCGACGTCGACCTTCTGATAACCAGTCGAGGTATATTGCGACGACACGTAGAGCTGCTTGACATTCATCCTAAGGCAGATACGGTAGTAGAGAAACCAGACTGCGGTACCCACGATACCTCCCCAAAGCAAACCCACAAGCACGTCGCCAGGATAATGGACACCCAGATACAGGCGTGTCCAGCAGTTAGTCAGCGACCACAGTATAAGGAATGTAGATAGCGAACGGCTGCGGACAAGCAGCGTGAAGAAGATGGCTATGCTGAACGTATTGCTGGCATGGGAAGAGAAAAAGCCATAGTTGCCGCCGCGATAGTTGTTCACCACGTCGACCAGAAGCCCCATCTGAGGGTCTTGGGTAGGACGCCATCGGGCTACCAGTGGTTTGACCACAGCATCGTCGAGCGTTCCTGCTATGAGCACACACAACAGCGCACAGCCCACGATGAGTACAATCTTCTGTACGGAATCGTTGTTTTTCAGCACCATATAGAACAGCGACACGTAGAGCGGAATCCACGTGGCAGCAGTAGTCAGCGTCTTCACCAGTCCATCAAAGAATAGTGAGTCGCTGCCATTCACTGCCAGCAACAGCTGCTTGTCAAGTTCTATCAGCGTATTTAAATCCATCTCTCAAATCTCAAATCACCTCAATCTGACTGGTTTCAACCCATCCCTGTTTGCCGTCAGGCACACGGATTTCTTTCCATTCGCGCATCGAGCCGTCAGTAATGTTGACCTTCGTTCCTTCATGCAGGATGAACAGGTCGGTACCATCCTTGGCAGGCGTGCTCTTTACAGGCACAGCACCTTGCATGATGATAGCCCCGCGACGATTCACAAACTCGCGCTTCTGCTGCCAGGCAAAGAGATTGCCTATGAAGAAAAGCACCAGCATAGCCGCTGCCCCAAAGAATCCAATCTTACGCATCCACACAGGATTGGAGAAGAGGTAGATCAGGGCAAGGATAATGGCCAATGCAAGGGAAATGAGTACCAGGTGTGCCCATCCGTCAACGCTTGTCAGATTGACAACCGAACGATACCACGTCACGAAAAACATCTCTGACTCAGGCACAATCTTGTCGACGGTCTTGCTCTGGGCCATCTGCAGGTTGAAGCGTATGTCGGCATCGCCAGGAGCAAGCAGCAGCGCACGCTCATAGTTCAGTACGGCATGCGTGATATCGTCCAGGCGATAATAGGCGTTGCCTAAGTTGTAGTACACCTCGGCACTCTGTCCGTCCTTCAACAATGTCTCATAGAGGCTGACGGCCTTGTGATAGTCGCCCTGCACATAGGCGCTGTCGGCATCGGCCTTCGTCGTGGCGGCAGAGGCAAGCTCTGGAATCATCAGCGTAGCCATACCGATGACCAACAACAAGAGCTGCAAAGATGCGCCCGACTTGCCTGTCGCACCCCTACCCTTCTTCATCACTCCTTCAATATGCTCAATTGCCGTCATTGCCTTTTCATATACCTTATTCATATTTCCCTTCGGATCGCCAGGAGCGAAACGTACGAACTCACACTCGTCAATAGCACCGATAAAATCGTTAATAACCTTGGGGTCAACGCTGCGTTCCTCAAGCCTGCTGGCCACGTTGTCGTGCGACAGCTGCTCCACAGGAATGTTCAGCTTGTCGCCCACATAGCCCCAAAGGGCGCGCAGCACCTCATCGTAGAAGGCACTGGGCTTGTTCTGCTTCATCAGGCTGGCTGCCTGACGCAGTCGCTTGGTAGCCACCTTGTTAGCACGCTTGCCGCGACTCTTCACCAGGTCGGCATTCTCGATGGCACGCTTACGGAAAATCAGGAAAAGCGACACGAACGCCACAAAGAGCACCAGCATGGCTATCCAATAACCCGTACTGCCGAAGAAGAAGTCACCGTCCTTCTTCTGCTTCACGTTGCCAAGCTTAATGTGACGGATATCCTTGGCCAGCAGCTGCACATCCTCCTTATTCGTGAAGTTCTGAACGGTGTTGCCACTACCCTCGCCCTTGGCCACTTTCAGGTGGAAATCATTCGTACGCACCGTCTTATACTGCTTGGCTGCAGTATCGTAATATACGAACTCGATAGCAGGAATGTCATACTCACCCTGATGGCGTGGAACGGCAAGGAACTCGTAGACCATCGAACCTTCGACACCGTTGGTCGTCAGCTTCGTCTTGTCGGTCTGCTTGGCGTCGTAGGTGTCGAAGTCCTTGGGGAACTTCACTACGGGCTGCTTAATCAGCTTCAGGTTGCCAACGCCACTCACCACAACGCGTATGGTGACAGGATCGTTGGCCTTTACCTCGCTCTTGTCGAGCGTAGCCGTGATATTGAAATGTCCGACGCCTCCAGAGAAATTGTCTGGACGCTGGGGCAGCGGGTCGACCTGGATGGTGATGCCAGGAGCCTGTATCTGCTTTTTCACCTCCACATAGCCGCTACCACCGTTGAAGAAGGCCTCAAACGGGTCGATGTTACGGTTCTGCTGAACGACAATGCCGTTGAAGGTGATGCTGGGCACCTGCAGGTTACCCGTTATCTGGGGGAACATCACATACTGGCTCCACGTTACCGTGCGATACGGACGACCGTTCAACTGCTCAATCTTAAAGCTCTTCTGCTGTGGTAGGGCAATCTCCTGCGTGTGGAAGCCTTTTAGGTCAGGCATCTTTCCCTCGAGCTGCGTCAAGTCTACCAACGTATAGACCTTATAGGTCAGCAATACGGGTTCCTGCTCTACTACACGCTTCTTGGAAGCGCTGACACGGATAAAGAGGTCGCTGCCTGATATGGCAGTACCTGCCTGCTGGGGCTGTCGTTGTGCCTGCGACTGACGACCTCCACCCTGCTGTGATGGTTGTGCCTGTCCGCTAACCACGATCTTCACCGCATTGGATGAGACTTGCTGTCCGTCGATGTTCACGTGGGCAGCAGGGATAGTGAAGATACCATTCTTCGTGGCACTTAGGATATAGGTATAGGTAACAGACGACGACTGGGTGGTCTTTCCGTTGATGATCTGAAAGCTCGACTGCGTAGACGTGCTCGGCCCCATCAACACTTCAAAGGCATCAGGAATCTGTCCGATGTGAAAACCGTTCACATCTTGCGTATTAGCGGTGTATTGCAGCCTGAACTGCTGACCCACGGCCACCTGCTGGGGGGCACGTGCTGTCAGCGTCTGGGCTACTGCTGTGCAAACTATCGATATGCACAAAAGAAAAGTCAGATAGAACTTTGCTCTCATTGCTTTTAATAATAATCCTATTTTGAACCTGCAAAGTTATGGCTTTTCCTCGAATTACCCAAAAGTCTTAACATCTATTTGACTTTTGTTGCGTTTATGCAATCTTTATTTCTACGTCACAAGAAGGCCACCCGACAACAGATCAGCCGGTGTTTCTGCTAATTGCGAGGCTCCTTGGCTAAGCAGAAAGTCACGATCACGGAAGCCCCACAGTACACTGATACAAGGTAGACCGGCAGCACGTGCTGTAGCAATGTCCACCTCGCTGTCGCCCACATATACTGCATATTGAAGAGTGACATCTAACTGTCGTACGGCTTCAAGGACAGTGTCAGGGGCAGGCTTCTTACGGATTCCCTTAGCCTCGTTCTCGCCAATGGCCACTTCAACCGTATCAGGAAAAAAATGACGACACAGTTCACAAGTGGCAATATGAAACTTGTTGCTTACAACTGCAATATGACAACCACGACGTTTTAAATCGGAAAGAACTTCTGGTATTCCTTCGTATGGACGTGTATGGTCCATTGAATGTTCCAGATAATACTGCTGAAAGGAAGTAAAAGCAGCACCGAAAAGAGGGTTCGCCTCACCGTCGGGCACAGCCCGCTGCATCAGTTTCCGTATGCCGTTTCCAACGAAATGACACACCTCATCCCTACTTCGTAAAGGCATCCCATTGGTCTGCAGGGCATGATTTACAGCCAGATGGAGGTCGTCAAGCGTGTCGAGCAGCGTTCCGTCAAGATCGAAAATATAAGTTGAGTACATAGTACATAATGGAGGATGATGAAATTAAGACCGTTTGCTGCGCACAATCATTGTCTTAAGTTTCTCGTTGAACTTTCTCGCCTCGAGAAGCTGTTCGATAGTAAGGTGCATGCGCCATTGCCAGTGGTTGTATGGATCGCTGGGCACATTGATACGCTCCTGACGGAGATCCTTCGACCGCAAACCATCGTCCATAGACAAAAGATCCTGCAACGAGAGTATGCAAAGCATGGATGGCGAGTACATGTGGCGCGCAATAATCTCTTCGGCCAGATGGGCGGGTAGCTGTTCGGGGGCTCGGCCTTGTTTCTGAAGCATGGTTGCAAAGAATCGCTGTGCCTGCTCAGGATGATCCTGCCACCACAGGCGCAAGGGCGGCATGTCGTGGGTGCTGACAGTTGCTACAGAGCGAACAGGATTGCCGTCGAGATGAGTGAACTCCTGACCGCTGTACTTTGGCATCTGCTGAATCTCAAGGGTGAGGATACGCAAAGCGTCGAGTACGGGTTCCACACAGTCAGGAAGCATGCCTAAATCCTCGGCACAGACGAGCATGCGGGTGTTGCCGAAAACGGCAGACAAACGGCGATAGCCTGTGTCGCCCCATAATACGGAATGACGCTGAAAGAAGTAATTGGTATAGAGGCGCATGAAAGCATCGCGCTCCTCAGAAGTGAGTGCCTCGAAAACCGGCTCCTTATATGCACCTATTCGTGGATGGAACATGTCGGGTTGGCGTGGATCTTCAATGAGCAGCACATTGGCAACAAGCCTAAGAAGACCATCGCGAATCCACAGGCTGTTTTCGTCACTGCGGCCTTCGAAATGAGAGTAGATGGCACGCTGTGTCGACACAGTATCATTCAGCTCGTATAATCCATAGGATTTTCTTGTAAGGAACGTGTCGCGAACATATTGGGCATGAATACCAAAGAAGCGCTCTATCATCCGGTCGTTGATGAAAGGACGGGTCATAAAATCACGACGGAACGATAGTCCGAAATACTCGATTTCACCGACAGACAGAGGCAATGACGGCGAGAAATGACCCAACGTGCTGTCAACCTGATTGCAGGGTATCTCCCACATACGGAAAAAGCCTAACACATGGTCAATACGCAAAACGTCAAAATACTTGCTGAGATGCTTCAGCCGGCGATGAAACCACTCGACGACAGCAGTATCGTCCCAACGGTAAGTGGGAAATCCCCAGTTCTGACCTTTAGAGGAAGTTGTATCGGGCGGTACCCCTGCATAGCTGTCCATATTGAAGAGCTCGGGATGGGCTGCGGTCTCGGCACTTTTGGTGTTGACACCTATTGGCAGGTCGCCTTTCAGGGATACTCCTTTCGATCTTGCGTAGTCGGCAGCACGCTGAAACTGCTTATGAAGCAGATACTGAACAAAGAAGACATATTCAGCAGACATAGCTCCGGTCGTCTGGACAAGCCACTGTGCATAAGACAGAAGCCACTCTTCGTTGGACTTGAGCCATAGCATATAGTCTTCCGACTGAAGAACATGCTTTCCCTGTTCTAAAAAGAACTCAGTCAGATATTCATCTTTTACTCTATCAACAGCCTCGTAATCGCAGTAATTCAGTGCGTTAAGTTCGTTACGACGGCGACGAAAAACGGTCATTTTCTTCTTGTCCTTCAGCTCACCTACTTGAGTCAGGTCGATGTAATGAGGGTGAAGGGCAAATGCCGAGACAATATTATATGGATAGCTGTCACCCCAGTGACGGGTAAGCGTTGTATCGTTGACGGGTAACAGCTGAATGATCCTGATGCCAGCAGCAGCAGCCCAGTCGACAAAACGGTAAAGGTCGCCGAAATCTCCAACGCCATAGGAATGCTCGCTCCTCAGCGAAAACAGCGGAACGCTGACTCCAGCAACCCGCCAGGGTCTCTCAGCAACTCGAAGCATTTCTCTATAGTCCACCAACACCTCACCTTCGGCTGGCATATTGCTGATTACCCTATTGTCTCCCTCCTCCCATTGAATAAGCTGATGGGTCTGCTCGTCAATGATGACATATTTATATTCTATCTCCTTACCCAGCACGTCGGCATTAAGCGTAATCATCCAGTCGCGCTCACCAACATATTCCATAGGCAGGAAACGTGCCGGACTCCAGGCACCAATTGACGGATGGCTGCCCAAGAGAGCTATGCGCTGACCAGCAAGCAGTTGGGGAGCAGAGACTCGAAACAGGACTGTCTTTCGAAAAAGCGGAAGACGCAAAGGCTCAACCCTGTCAGAGACTGGGAAACCGTTCGTTACGGCATAAGCACTACTATAGAGATGATAGGGAAGCGGGTAGTCTCGCCACTGGTCATCAAGCCTGTAATTCTTCGAAACATCAAAACTGTAGGTCCGTGGAACCATAGACCACTCGCGTCTCAGCTCCTTACCATCAGCATCTGTTACAGTATAGAAATACGTAAACGAAGTGAGCGGACTGCGTCTTGATTCAACCACACTGGTCTCTGCCTGCCAATAATCCCCGTCGTCAGTGGTCATGGGCACATCGTATGACCGGACGGAGCCATCGACAGCATAATATTTGAGACAGACGAGTAATTGCTGTCCCCATTCAGTCTGGTAGTGTATGGAGAATTTCAGTTTCATCGCAACGGATTATTCTGTAGGTATCTCAAACTTAGTTCCTGTCTGTCGTATCAACTCACGGGCAAAACGCTCAGGATAGCCAGGACGGGTAACACGGGCTCCGAGACCTTCTGGTGTACGCTTGAAGCTACCGTTTTCCTCTGGCTTTACAATCATATCGTTGAACTTCACGATAAGATGGGTAGCCAGATGTTGCCAGGTATCGAGCATCTCGTCGGCCTTCAGCGAACTATAGTCGGTAAGGAACTTGACGCGCGCCTCCTCTTCGAGTGCAAGAGCCTGTTTTTCCAAAGAGGGCTGAGCAGCGAAGTAGCTCCTGTCGAGCGAGTCGCGCGCCTCCTGTAGTGTGGGAAAGAGCAGTGAATAGCGCGGATAGACCATGTTCGACACCCAGTTCTGTACCCAGTAGGCATTGAACATCGAGAAGGTAAGCGCATCGGCTCCAGGGGTGTTATAGGGACGTGGTGCCTCTGTTGCACAGCAGTAGACGGGTGTATAGGGAGCCATGTTACCATCGTCATTGGCAAACCACAGTACGCCACCAATCTCGCGGGGTAGCCATGAGCGCATCTGGCTGACGTAGCTAAAGCCCGTCTGCTGGGTGCTGGTGGGACGCTCGTTGAAGTATTTCTTTCCGTCGACCGTATAATAAAGAGGTGTAGGACGGTAGGGCATCTGCCAGATGCCGCCTCCGATATCGCTGTCGAGTGCGAAGGGCGTACCCTCGAAATGGTCGCGCATGGCGGTCTCGACGTCGGCTACAGAGAGTTTCTTGTTAGGTATGACCCACAGCGGTAGAGGCTCGGCAGTCTTATCGCGCCCCTCAGCCCAGGGCAGATAACGGTCCATTCCATCGGCATAGCGATTGAAGAAACTCCACACACGGGCATCACAGATCCGGCGTCCACTGAAATCGGGAAACGCGTAGGTATTACAGTAGGAGAAATCGGCATCCTTGCCGTCGTACCATCCTCTAAGGCGAGCATAGCTGACCACATTTTTCGAGAAGAGCACATTGCCCGACTTATCGTTCATATCGAAACGCGATATACGGCTCTGGTTGGCATGTCCGCAGATGGCATCGTCAGGGATGCGCAGGGCCACCCACACAGTACGGCCCTTAGGCAGCTTGCGACTGGCAGCCTTCTTGTCGGCAGGCACAGGCGCGCCCATCATCTCCATGATCCATGCCTCGTTAGGGTCGCATATAGTAAACGTCTCGCCCTCTGAGGCATAGCCGTACTGCTCTACAAGGGTGGTCATCACGCTGATGGCCTCGCGGGCGCTCTTCGAACGCTGCAGGGCGATATAGATCAGCGAGCCATAGTCGAGGATGCCAGCGGTATCTACCATCTCCTCGCGTCCGCCGAAGGTTGTCTCACCGATAGTCACCTGCCACTCATTGATGTTACCTATAACGTTATAAGTCTCTTCGGCCTCGGCAATCTCACCCATAAAACGGTGATCGTCCCAATTGATCACCTTCCGCATCTCGCCTTTCTTATGTTTGGCAGCAGGATAGTGGGCCAGCCCGATAAACATGCCGTAGTCATCGGCGTTGTATGTACATATTACAGAACCGTCAGCAGAGGCCTTCTTACCAACAATGAAGTTAGTACAGGCCAGTACGGGCGAAAATGACAAAGGGCAAATGACAAGTGATAGAACGATCGTCAGTATTCGCTTCATAATCTTCAATTTTCAATTATCAATTATCAATTTACTACTATGGTCTGCCTTGAAGCTCATGTCAAGTCCTTTTACGCTGTGAGTGAGGGCACCCACGGAGATGAAGTCGACACCCTGCTCGGCATAGTCGCGAATAGTGTCGAAGGTGATGCCACCTGATGACTCTGTCTCATAGCGGTGGTCAATAAGCTCTACTGCCTTGCGGGTGTCGGGCACAGAGAAGTTGTCGAGCATGATGCGGTCAACACCACCGTGATCGAGCACCTGCTGCAGCTCGTCGAACGAGCGCACCTCAATCTCGATTTTCAAGTCGAGTCCTTTCTCCTTCAGATATTGGTGGCAGCGATCGATGGCATTCACGATACCTCCTGCAAAGTCGATATGATTGTCCTTGAGCAGAATCATGTCGAAGAGTCCGATGCGATGATTGCATCCTCCACCAATCTTCACGGCTTGCTTCTCAAGCATACGCATACCTGGCGTAGTCTTACGGGTGTCGAGCACACGGGTGCCAGTACCTTCAAGACGTTCCACATAGCGGTGGGTCATCGTGGCGATGCCGCTCATGCGCTGTAGGATATTCAGCATCAGGCGCTCCGTCTGAAGCAAAGAGCGAATACGCCCGGAGACAATCATGGCGATGTCGCCCTTCTTCACCTGTGAACCATCGCCCATCAATACTTCGACCTTCATTTCAGGATCAAAGCGGTGGAACACTTCCTTAGCCACCTCTACACCAGCCAGGATGCCGTCTTCCTTGATCAGTAGCAAACTCTTGCCCATAGCATCCTCAGGGATGCAGCAAAGAGTAGTATGGTCACCGTCGCCGATATCTTCGGCAAACGACAGGTCAATCAGCCTGTCTATCAATTCTTCTGTCGAAAGCATAGTTATCAATTTTCAATTATCCATTAAAAGTAAACGCCCAGTCCTACTCGCAGGCCGATGCCTGAGTAGTCATGGTTCTTAAAACTATGGTTGTAGTAGATTTCTGGCTCCACGGTCAGCATGCCGTTCAAAAAGAAAGCATAGCCCACACTCAGGTTGGGCATGATGTCGTTGAAACTGACAGGACGGTGCACATAGTTGGCACCAGCACCAAGATAGACACCGTTCTGGATAATATAATATCTTAAGGCAGGGCCAATTTTTAACGTCGACAATTCGTTATGGTATCCATACTCCATATTTGCCAACACCATCCAGTTGTCGGCAAACAAATAACCCAGCTTTCCACTAACGTCGACCTTCCACTTCTCGCCTTTATCGTAGTTCAGGTCGATGCCCGACAAGGAAGCGTTCAGATAGTACTTACCATTCTCAAACTGGGCAAAAGCCGTCACTGTCATCATCATGACAGCAAAGAGTGCAAACATTTTCTTTTTCATAACACATCAGTTCTTTTGTTTTCTTTCTTATACCATGCACAGAACCAGGTCAAAGCCACGAGGAAGCATACGAAACCTAAGCTATAGCCCAACACAGGCTCAAGGTGCAGGGCCTGCTTCGACACGAAGATGAAAGTAGAGCACACCGTGGTCATGAAGAGAGCGGGAATGAGCGTAATGACAAACGGCTTATGGGCACGAACCAGATATACGGTAAGGGCCCAAAGGGTAAAGACTGAGAGCGTCTGGTTGCTCCATCCGAAGTACTGCCAAATGGTGTTGAAACCGTCGGGATTCTCCATTTGCCAAACAAGCATGCCTATGGAACAAAGGAACATAGGTATGCATATATAGAGGCGATGGATGATGGGCCGCTGGTTCAACTTCAGCCATTCAGCCACAATCAGACGTGCTGAACGGAATGCCGTGTCGCCACTGGTGATAGGAGCAGCCACAACACCAAGCATGGCGAGGATGCCACCAACGACACCGAGCCAGTCGTTACAGACATAGTTGACTACTGCTGGTGCAGACGTATGGAAGCCCGTGGCCACCTGCATCTCCTCATATCCAGGTGTAGGCGCGTAGAAGAAATACATGGAGACGGTGGCCCAGATCAGTGCTACCAATCCTTCAGTAATCATAGCACCATAGAACACTGGACGCCCCAATTTCTCCGACTTCAGACAACGCGACATCAGGGGACTCTGCGTAGCGTGGAAACCGCTGATGGCTCCACAGGCAATTGTTATGAACAGGGCGGGGAAGATACTGTCGGTCCAACTTGAATCGGCATCGAAGCCCATGTTTCCGAAGTTTGTCCACAGCTCGGGCAGCGTAGGCCACTTCACAAAGAGCACCACCATCAGTGCGGCAGCCATGAACAGTAGCGAGAAGGCAAAGAGCGGGTAGACCTTGCCGATAATCTTGTCTATAGGCAACATCGTGGCGATGATATAGTAACAGAAGATGATACATATCCACATTATCGACGAACCACCGATGTTATGCAGGATTTCGGCAGGCGAGTAGACAAACACTGTTCCTACCATCACAAGCAAGAGCACCGTGAACACAAGCATGATGTTTCGTGTAGTCTTGCCTAAGTAGTGACCGATGAGCTCGGGCAGTCCGGCACCATCATGGCGCATGGACAGCATGCCGCTCAGGAAATCGTGGGTAGCACCGGCAAAGATACAGCCAAAGACAATCCACAGGTAGGCCACAGGGCCGAACTTGGCACCCATGATAGCTCCGAAGATGGGACCTGTACCGGCAATATTCAGAAACTGAATCATGAACACCTTCCACGAAGGAAGCACGATGTAGTCAAGTCCGTCGGCCTTGGCTACGGCGGGCGTCACTCGGTCATCGGGCCCAAACACCCGTTCCACGAAGCGGCCATAGAAAAGATAGCCTAAAATAAGAGCAATAAAGCTCAACACAAATGTAATCATTTCTCGTTGATTGAAGTATTATTATTCAAATTTGATTGCAAAGGTACAAAATAATTATTAATTATCAATTGTCAATTATCAATTATTTCTTACCTTTGCACTCAAAAAACAAGAATAAATGAAAAAACTTGCGATTATTATCGCCACCATATTATTATCGTTGCACGTATCGGCTCAATTGCCCAAGCATGAGATCAGGGCCGTATGGCTCACTACTATCGGAGGCATCGACTGGCCCCACAGCTATAATGCCAGCCAACAGAAGGAAGAACTGATACGCACCCTCGACGAACTGAAGGCCGCAGGAGTGAACACCGTTTTACTCCAGACCCGCGTCAGAGGTACGACCATCTATCCCTCGGCATTAGAACCGTGGGACGGCTGCATGAGTGGCCATCCTGGCAAGTCGCCCGGCTACGATCCCCTACAGCTGTGCATTGACGAATGCCACCGTCGGGGTATGGAACTGCATGCATGGGTAGTGACCATCCCCGTGGGCAAGTGGAACAACCTTGGATGCAAGCAGTTGCGACAGAAATATCCGAAACTCATCCGAAAGATTGGTGACGACGGCTACATGATTCCCGAACAGGCAGAGACAGCCAACTATCTGGCCCGCTTCTGCCGTGAGATAGCGAGCCGCTACGATGTCGACGGCATCCATCTGGACTATATCCGATATCCCGAGACATGGCCGAAAGCGCGGAAACGGGGTGAAGGTGCCGAGCGTCGTGCTAACATCACCCGCATAGTGCGCGCCATCTATCAAGCGGTGAAACAGGAGAAACAATGGGTGAAGCTATCGTGCTCGCCCATCGGCAAGTACGACGACCTGCTGCGCTATCGCTCTGGTGGCTGGAACGCCCGCACCGCTATGAGCCAGGACGTACAGCAATGGCTGCGCGAGGGCATCATGGACCAGATTTACCCGATGATGTATTTTCGTGCCAACCAGTTCTTCCCCTTCGCCATCGACTGGCAGGAACATGCCTACGGACGTAGTGTCGCTGCCGGACTTGGCATCTACTTCCTCGACCCTCGTGAGGGACGCTGGCAGCTGGACGATATCACCCGACAGATGTATGTGGCGCGACAGTTAGGTCTGGGCCACTGCTATTTCCGTTCGAAGTTTTTCACCGACAACACCAAAGGCATTCTACGCTTTGCACGGGAGTTCGATGCGCAGCCTGCCTTAGTGCCTCCTATGACGTGGGAAGGCAAAGAAGCCCCGTCGTCCCCTACCCTGCTCCGTCTTCACGGCGGTCGTCTCCCCCTCCTACAGGAGGGGCCAGGGGAGGTCATACTCACATGGACCGAGGCACGCAACACCAACGATAGTCCCTATTTATTATATAATGTATATGCTTCCGACAGCTATCCCGTCGACGTCACCCGTGCCGAGAATATAGTAGCCGTCAGACTTCGTGGCAGCAGCATCGTCGTTCCAGAATATCCACGACGCTACTACGCCGTCACAGCCTGCGACCGCTATGGACAGGAGAGTGAGCCTTGCCAGATGAAGGCACCAGACGACCTGACCTTCTGGCAGACCGACGACATTCAGCAGACCGACGGCAAGCTGTTGCGACTTCCTACGAAGCCCTCAACGCTCGATGCCGACTATCTCATCGTCGAAACACTCCAGGGACAGCAACTCGTTTTCCTTCCCTACACGGGGAAATATGTCAGTATCGCCCACCTACCCGATGGTATCTACGCCATGCGCTCGTTGGGCAAGAAAGGTCGCAACCACCGACTCGGTTACTTCAGTATCAAACGACAGAATAAATAAAAAAATTGCGCCATTGTCGCAATCATTATCATTTCTATTATTTATTATCATGTACAAACCAAGCTATCAGAAACGTGAGGTCATCGTCTTTCGCCAGTTTCAGCGCAAAGGCTACTCACTGTTCGCCTGTCTGGGACGCGAGGTAGTCATCTCGGTACTGAGCGTGGCCACCCTCACGTCAGCCAAGGCCGACGGCATTAGCGACGAACTATGGCGTGTCGACTCTACAGAGCATGCCAAAACCGTATGGCTCAGCGACGTCGGCGTCACAGGCTCACGGGCACCGCTTGCCCAGACACAGGCTGCGAGAATGGTAACTGTACTGACCCGTGACGAGATTCAGGGTGCGCCAGTACAAAGTGTCAACGATTTGCTAAAGACCGCCGTAGGCATCGACGTCCGTCAGCGGGGAGCACTTGGCTCCCAGACCGACATCTCCATGCGGGGCGGCACTCAGGAGCAAATCATCATCCTGCTCAACGGCATCAACATCTGCGACCCCCAGACGGGCCACAATGTTTTAGATCTTCCCATCCAACTTAGTGAGATTCAGCGCATCGAAGTGCTCGAAGGCCCCGCCGGACGCACCTACGGTACATCATCGCTCGTAGGTGCCATCAATATCGTCACCTCGCCACGTAACGGTAGCTCGCCAACAACCAACAGCGCCAGTACCCATCTGACGCTTGAAGGTGGCTCGTTCGGCTATGCGAAAGCAGGATTCGTCACAAGACTATCCGCCCTCCACCAGTCACCATCCACCCTCCACCAGTCACTCAGTGCCAGCTATCAGCGCAGCGATGGCTACAGCCGGGCAAAGTCGGGCAGTCTGAATACCGACTACAGCGGTTCGAAACTATTCTATCAAGGCCAGTACTCGACAAATGGACTACGTATGAACTGGCATGCCGGAATAGCTGATAAGGGCTGGGGCAGCAGCACCTTCTATGCCACGCCCCGATGGCAGGCCGACGACCAGTATGAGCACACCACAAAACTCTTCACTGCCCTGCAAGCCGAAGGTATTGCCGGTCCGTTGCACATCCATCCCACCATCTACTGGAACCAGTTCCGCGACCGCTATGAGGGATATCGCGGTCGACCCGACCTGATGCCATACAACTATAATCGCTGCAACGTTTACGGACTCAGCCTGAACAACTACTTCGATTGGTGGCGCGACGACTCTCCCCCTCCTACAGGAGGGGCCAGGGAAGGTCACAATCCCCCTCCTACAGGAGGGGTTAGGGGAGGTCATATGAAGCCTTCGGGATTACAGATGCGTACGGCCTTCGGTGCTGAGATTCGCAATGAGGATCTCGTCAGTGGGAACCTCGGCCAGCCGCTCTTCAATCCCCGTCACATCAGTGGCACCGACCGCGACTACACGCTCGGCATCAACCGAACTAACATTTCAGCGTTTGTAGAGCATAACATTCTGTTCCAACGACTTACGCTCTCCTTCGGTTTCGTGGCAGCCTATAGCTCATGGAGCTCGATGAACATGACTGTCTATCCTGGTGCAGACCTGAGTTATCGGCTTTTAGGCCACACGCCTAATGCTCCTACACAGCTGAAGCTCTTTGCTTCCTACAACTCGTCCCTACGCCTTCCCTCGTTCACAGAGATGTACTACAAGTTGCAAGGCTATGCTGCCGACCCACACCTAAAGCCCGAGGAAATGCAGGCTGCCGAGTTGGGTGCTCAACTGCTGACGCCTAAACTCCAGGCCAAAGCCTGCGTCTACTATCATCACGGCAGCAACATGATTGACTGGATCATGGACACCTCAAAAGGCCAGCAGGCTGAATGGCAGAGCGTAAACCACACGAGGCTCAACGCCATCGGGCTGGAAAGCAGCCTCACCACCAATTTCCAGCAGCTACTTCCCACGCAGCATCTGCTGCAAGACATGTCGCTCTCCTACAGCTATATGAACCAGGACAAGGAACTGGAACCGAACATCGTGTCGCAATATGCGCTGGAATACCTTCGTCATAAGCTCGTGGCCTCACTCGGTCTGCACCTCTGGCGCAACCTACGTGCCAACATCATCGTGCGCTGGCAAGACCGCGTGGGCAGCTACACCGACTTCGACGGTAATGTCTGTGAATACCAACCCTTTGCCCTCGCAGACGCACGACTGACATGGACAAAGCCCCGCTACACGCTGTATGCCGAGGCCAACAACCTCCTCAACAACACCTCATACGTCGACTACGGAAACGTTCCACAGCCAGGCCGATGGATGATAGCAGGCGTGAGCATACGCTTTTAGTATTGTTGTTTCAATTCGGGCCATCCGTCGTCCGTCCATGAGATAGGATGCTGAATGAGCATGGCAGCACCGTTATGCGTGGTGCTGAAGCCGTGACAGATGAAGATATCTTCACCGTCGAAACTATAGGCAGCGCAGTGACCTGCAGCCTCCCATTCTTTTTTATCGCCTTTCAGGAAGATCGTGCCGCCACCGTTGGCCATGTCTTTGCCCGTGCGGTCAAGATAGGGACCTTCGACGGTCTTGCTGCGACCTACGGCCACGCGGTAGTTACTCTGGGCACCACGGCAACAGTAGTCCCACGATACGAAAAGGTAGTAGTAGCCGCCGTGCTTGAAGATGAACGGAGCCTCAATAGCATTCGTTCCGGCATACTTCGACGTGGGGTTCGGCTCTGTAGGCTTGTAGTTCAGGTCATAGCGACGAGCAATGGTGCGCGGCTTCTCGCCTTGAGCAATGTGCATGGTTGAGTCGAGGCGTGCTAGTTGTATGCCGTCCCAGAACGAGCCCCAGACAAGCCAGGGCTGGTCGTTGTCGTCGATAACGAAGTTCGGGTCGATGGCGTTCCAGTTGTCGCGCTTCTCCCGAGAAGTTACAATACATCCTTCGTCCTTCCACATATTGGAGCTTAGAGAACGACTACTCAGGAGGCCGATGGCCGAGCCGTTCTTGCCAAACGTCGAGCAGCTATAGGCCAACCACCAGCGCCCGTACCATTGGATGACATCAGGTGCCCATACATGGTTACTGAAACCCGGCACAGAGTCAGTCGTCCAGCCCGGGATGACCGTCATCACGGGCTGCGGCAGCACCGTCCACGTCTTGCGGTCTTTCGAGGTCATCTGCTGAAGACCGATGCCTGTGGCGTAGATATAATAGGTGTCGCCGTCCTTGGCCATCACGGGGTCGTGAACCATGGGTGTCTCGGTAGTAAAAGCCTCACGCTGGAAGCTCCGACGTGTTCCCTGTGCGTCGGCAGTCTGGAAAATGGCAGCAAGCATTGCTGCGAAAAGAATCCTGATCTTCATATATTTTTCCTGCTCAGTTGTTGGTTACACACTTTTCAGCCGCAAATTTACGAAAAAAAATAAAAGACACAAAAAAAATGCCGAAAAACAAGAGGCGAGGACGCGCAATGAGCGTCCCCCCTGCAATGCAAACAACGTAGTTAGGAAGGCAGACAACGCTCGATTGCGATACAAAGTCGACGAGTTTGTTCAACAAAGTCGACGAGTTTGTTCAACAAAGTCGACGAGTTTGTCTAACAAAGTCGACGACTTTGTATTTTGAAAGAGGCTCCATTTTATCGTAACGCACCATCTCTTGACCTCTCAAGAAATATCGTTGCAAAGAACAAAAGGAATATACCGACGATGACGGCTGACGATGGCTGGGAGGGAAGACTGCTGCCACCAAACTGACACTGGTACTGAATCATGCGGTCGGTGTAGGCATCTACCGTAGACCAATGGCCTGCCTGCACCTCTGAGACAAGATGGGGGAACACCTCACGGATGTATTTCTTGTGCTCTGAACTCATGGAGACAGGTAGTTCGTCGGTAGCACTATACCAAGATACCATACCATCTTCCTGATAAGGGAACAGGCGCATGGTGTGCCATCCATCGGCCAGCAGGACATAGCCTGCAAATATCTGCTCCACACTGAGGCTATCGTCAGGTCGTATCATCCGGCGGGCATGCATCGACAAGATTGAGAGAGACGAGCCTTCGGAGACAAACAACTGGCAGAAATGCGCAGCCGTTTTTTCGGGCAAGATCAGAGGCTTTGCCATAGTGAATAACGAACAGTGAATAGTGAATAGTAGCAGCAGCAATCGCCCACTATTCACTATTAACTGTTCACTATTCACTATACTATATCGACTCAATAAACTTGACGATGGCATCGCGATCGGACTTTGGCAGGTTGTAGAACTTCTCGGTGGCACGATAGCCATCCGACTGCTTGGAATATCCGTGCCACATGATGGCCTCGACGACGGTACGGGCACGACAGTCGTGCAGACGATCGTCGGCACCGGTGAGACGGCGACTCAAACCGCGGCCCCACAGCGGCGTAGTACGGCACCAGCCGGTACGGATGTCGTTGACCATAAATAGGCGGTGCTGAACTAAATCGGTGTATGGCCAGATGGTCTGATGGGCATACTTCGGCAACATGCTGTCGGCACTCTTTCCGATAGATTTGGCATATGCCTTGGTGCTGGCATCGACCCACATATCGTCAGAACCAGTCTTCCACGACGGACGGTGACATTGTGCACAGCCTATCTCGCTGAACAGTTGCTTGCCACGTTGCACATCAGCGTCATTCAGGTTTCGGGCAGCAGGAACAGCCAGGCCACGGTGCCAAACCATAAACTGGTAGTACTGCTTATCGCTCATCTCCTCTATTCCATTATAGGGTGCGCCGTTGAGCAGATATTTCTCAAAGGTCTCCTTATAAGCCACAGATGGTGTGTTGAGTATCTCATAGACACGAGTTGCAATGCCCTCGTCGGTACCGTCGGCATAGTAAGGATGGAGAATGCTGGTGGGCGACGAGCCATGCTGCTTGATGTAGCTGATAACCTCAGGATCCTCGCTCTGCGCCTTGGCCCACGCTGTGGTGGTGTAGAGCCAGTGGCGGTCAGAGCGTGTGACGTTGGTGATGTTCCAAATGGCGTTGGCACCAGCACCGTCTTGTAATGAGCCACGAGTCATGGCGTAGGTGAAACGTTTGAGCGGACCGTGGCCACCACGATGGGTACCAGTATCGTTGTAAGGAGCCGAATAATAAGCACTGGTCTTGAAGCTGTTCGCCTCCTTGTCCCACATAGCAGGATTCAGCTCCACATACTTGCCCTCGGCAGCCCACTGCTTCTCGATCTCCTCATCGTCAATGGCATCGAGCAGCGCCGTACCGTAGACACCGATGGTGGATTCTAAGCGTACATCGTAGTCAGTAGGCTTGGGATTGGTATTGAAAGCCGACTGCGGGATACGCACCTCAGGATAGATGAGTGAGTAAGACTCGCCATCGGGGAAGGTCATTGCGAGTCCGCTCTCCATAGCCGTCACGGTCTTCCAGTCTATCTGTATCTGGGTCTCGTCGATAGGAGCCTTAAAAGGTGCCATCGCCTGCGTCTGCGGCATACCCGTCACCTCAGAGATATAGGCATTGTTGCTGGGGTGATAGATCACGAGCAGGTAGCCGTTGCCGATGGTATTGGCACGATACTCCGTCTGACGTTTGCCGTGTCCGTAACTCGGGTGACAGGCAATACAGCTGTTGCGCACCCAGGCTGGACCCAGTCCGCGACGGGGCGCCTGCTCGAAGGTGTAGAGGTGCTCGAAGAAGTCTTCACCTGTGTTGAAGTCTTCTTCCATACCTGCGATGTTCTGGACGGCTGGCGTAGGCGCAGAATAGCTGGCCTTCTCGGTGGTTCCTAACTGTCCGCCGGGGAACCACTCTTCAGCCGTAAAGTTACCTGTGGCCTTGCCAAAGGCCAGCTCTTCAGTCTCTAACGATCCCAGTTCGGTCAGATCGTCGCTGTCCGAACAAGCGGTAAAGGCAGGAGCTACCATGAGCCCTGCCACTACCATTTTAAAATTAATGTGAAAACGTACCATAATATTATTCTTCTGTATTCCAGTCTTCATCGTCTTCGAAAGCTATGTTCCAGATGGTGCAGCAGTACTTTACGAAGGGCGACGGCATGTTGCTGATGCCCTCGATGGCACTGACGTAGGCACCCTCGACCTTCTGATTGACGTCATTCTGACCAACGCTGGCAAAGAAGGTATGGAAGCTGTATTTGTTGGCTTTTTTGTCGGTGGAGCCGAGCCATATGTTGCGGATGGAACGGATGTTGTCGCGGAAGTCGGCGATGGAGTTGTAGCTGTAAGGCGACTCGACATACGACACATCGCCGGCAGAGAACGGGTTGGCAATCTTGGCTGTACCCACCTCGTTGGCAATAGCCAGACAGCTGCCCTCGTCGTCAGAGAGCACCTGTGCTATGGCGTCTTTCAGAGTAGGGAAAGTGCTGTTGGAACCACTGATACCGGCATTGATGAGGTTGTCGCCGAAAGAGAGGCCTTTCTCCGTCTGATAATCGAGACCAGCAGTTTTTACGACAGCCATGCGACTGGCATCCTTACCGCCATCCCAAGCACACTGCAACTGGAAGGTGCGCTGCTTGAGCAGGGTGCAAATGGTCTGAGCGTAAGCCAGTTCCTGTTCGCCTGAGACACCCTCGAAGTTCTTGTAGGTGTCATTGCCCTTCAGCTCGGCCACCTTACGAGGCTGACCGTCGCGAAACAGGATGAACTCGAGGGCGTGGAAACCAAGGATGGTCGCATCGTCGAGCATCTCATCGTTCATACCATTGTTGAAGTAGCTGAGCAGCAACGAACGGTTGAGCGGCCATGAGTCGATGGTGGGGTCGATGTCGAAGTCGGAAGCGGCACCGCCCAGGAAAGCCTCGCTTTGTTCCCAGTACATACGGGCTGCCTTGAAATCGGCACAGGCCTCGTCAATCTGCGCCTGAGTGATGGTGCTGACGGTCAGGCCGTGCAGCGTCTTCTCCAGTGCCTCAGTATTATCGGCCAGTTTGGTGTAGGTAGGAACAATCACGTTGTTGACCAGATTCTTCAACACCTCGCGAAGATAAGCCTCCTGCGCCTCAGAGAGTTTGGCACTGCCGATGACGGCGTTGGCGGCCTCGAGCTCGCTCACGATATCGGCACAACCGTCAACGGCCTGTTCACCGAACGACTTCACAGAATAGTTGGCAGCCGTGGTGTTCTGGCTGTAGTTGTCGGCATCGACAATAGGTGCCGTCTCGGTCACACCAAACGCTGTTTCGTCGTTGTTCTTGTCGTCATCATCGCTGCTGCATGATGTAAATGACATTGCGCCCATCAGAAGCGCCATTCCAAAGATAAATTTCTTTTTCATTTGTTGCTTATTTATTTAAAAGTTTTTGATTGCGGTAGCAAATTATTCACTTTTCACTATTCACTCTTCCCTTAAAGAAAGAATCCCTCGTAGGTGACCCCGATGCTGACAGAAGGCTCGTTGTTGTACTGGCTCTTCAGCAGGCGGTTGGAATACTCGGCCTTGATGGCAATCTCGGGCACGGGATAGTAGTTCACGCCAAAGGCCATGCGCTTCACCTCGGTATAGTCGTAGGCTGTGCCCTTGGTGTTGCTGGCGTATGGGTTATACTGTTCGTAGCGCCCGAAGAGATAGAGAAGCCCCCTCTGACTCCCCCAAAGGGGGGAGGAAGATGAGAGAAGTGACAGCACATCGTAGCCAGCCTCGATGCCCACAGCGTAGGCATTCTTGCTAACGAAGGCCGAGTGATGATAGGGCGACTTCTTGTTCGTGCGGTTATAGACATACTTCAGCTGGTCGGCATCGCCCAGATAGCCATAGTCGGCCTGTCCGCGGACAATCCAGTTATGGGCATTGTAGGTAAAGTCGAAGGCACCAATAATCACCTGACCCTTATACTCCGCATCCACGCCGTTGGCATTTCTGGGATAGCTGTTGCCTATGCTCTCGCCGTAGTAGCCGCTCAGGCCCAGACGAAGGCCAGGAATAGAGTAGTTATCCAAGCGGAGAGCTACACCATATTTATTAGCCACCTCGAACTCCAGCGGATTGGCCGTTCCCTTCTTGATCCAGTTCGTGTTGGTAAAGTTGTCGGCATTCAGACCGGCCAACAGTTGTACCTCGTAACGGAACTTTTTGTAACGGCCAAAGAATGAAACACCCGTCTGATGCCAAGTACTGGGCAGGATGGTATTCTCGCCCTCAGGACGATAGACAGTAAAAAAGTTCAGCGGTTCGTGGTGAGCGTTGTTCAATCCCACGGGTACCACGATATGGCCGAATCGCAGATTGGCCGCCCGAGAAAAAGTCTTCTGAATCCAGAACTGCTCCAGTTCTACCTCACCGCCTTTCTCAGTTTCCTGTTCCCACTCGCCGCCTTCCTCGTCTTCCTTCTCGTAGGCAAGACCGGCGCCACCATGTTCAAACTCAATCTCCGTACCTAACGACCAGCCCTTGCCGAAGTTGTAACCCATGTAGATGACGGCATGGGGAATGTCGAAACGTCCGTGACTGGGGTCGTTCTTATGCTCCTCGGGCTGACTGTAACGGCTTACGTGATCACTAAAGTAATTGCGTGAGTAAGCCACTTCACCGTAGCCACCCACGCTCAAGCTGTTGCCTCGAGCATGTTGCATCACGCTATCGGCAGCATTCACCTGTGCATTTGCTGTCAGCACCATGCTGATGAATGCTATTATACCTATTAATCTTTTCATCGTTCTTTCTGTTGTTTCAAAAATCCGGCTGCAAAAGTACGACGTTTCTTTCGCATCCGCAATACCTAAAAAAGATGATTCTGCGTCAAAATACCTACTAATGATGATTGCGTGATTGCGCGAAAATGTGTACCTTTGCACCCAGTAATCATTATTAGGTAAAAGGGAATAGCGAATAGTGAAAAGTGAACAATGAAGAATCAGAAGATGTATGAGGCGGACGACAAGATGATCTCGCTCATCCGCGATAATTACGACCTGTTGCAGTCGCTGGGCAGTTTCGGCATCAGCCTGGGTTTTGGCGACAAGACCGTACAGGAAACTTGTGAGGATAACAATGTAGACACCTATACGTTCCTCGCCGTGGTGAATTTTACTGCTAACGGGTACGGAGAGTTCGATGCCGATGAAAAAATCAGCGTCCCCACCCTGCTCCACTATCTCGAAGCAAGCCACGCCTATTTCCTCGACTTCCAGTTGCCCTACATCCGCAGGGAACTGACGGAGTCGCTCAATGAGAACGACTCGTTGGCACGACTCATCCTCCGCTTCTACGACGAGTATGCCCACGAGATCCGTCTGCACATGAAATACGAGCAGAAGACGCTGTTCCCATACGTGGAGTCACTATTAGAGGGTTGTCCAGCTAATGACTACAACGTTGAGACCTTCTCGAAACATCATAGCGCAGCCGACAAAAAATTGCGTGAACTGAAACTGCTCATCATCAAATACCTGCCGCAAGACGGACTGCACAACAACCAACTGACAGCCACGCTGCACGATATCTACGAGAATGAGGTATGGCTACGCCAGCATGCCGAAGTGGAGGATCACATCTTTGTGCCTGCCATTCGCCGCTTGGAGCAAATTGTCAAGCAGAACGATGTTACCAAGAATATCTCGGACATGGTGTTTAAGAGCGCCATCGGCCAGAACAGCGAAGCACTTTCAGACCGCGAGAAAGATGTTATCATCTCCCTCGTGCAGGGCATGTCGAACAAGGAAATCGCCGACCACCTCTGCATCTCCACCAACACCGTCATTACCCATCGCCGCAACATTGCCCGCAAGCTACAGATACACAGTCCGGCAGGCCTTACCATCTATGCCATCATCAACGGTTTAGTCGATATCTCTGCCGTCAAAATATAACTATCAGCCCCATCAACTCCATTAGCCCCATAAAACAAATGGAGACACGATTATGAAGAAAACGATAGTGAGAAGGCGCGCAAGTTGCTCATTGCCGTCTGGCACGTACTGCACGACGATACCGACTACAAGGGCGGCAATCCTGATTGCAAAAAGCCCGCCACAAACGGGTGACACGCGATATACCGCCCATGGAAAGGCTATTATCTTTTGAAGTTTCCCTCCTTTATGACCTCCCCTGTCCCCTCTTATAGGAGGGGGAGTAGTTGGTCTTGCTTCACTGCCTCTTCACATCAGAACTATCTTTCCCCCTCCTACAGGAGGGGTTCTTTGCAAAGCAAAGCGGCAAAGCCGAGCGAGGGGAGGTCATCACAGACTCTTTTATGCAGGTTTTCCGTTGTTAATCGGGGGTGGGAGACTTTAGTTATGAGTCCACTTTAAAAAGTAAACCTTTCATCAGTCAACTGTTATTATAATATAAATATGTCTTTCTCTGCTGATATGCGGAATATTCTTTGTACCTTTGTAGGGTGAATCAACGACCTGTCCGAT